>Ga0335070_10000121_pt1 | contig 87712 bp, 75 predicted proteins | sample Lox_Sample_13_FD_206722 | JGI IMG/M metagenome (GOLD analysis project Ga0335070, IMG submission 206722) | Soil microbial communities from Loxahatchee National Wildlife Refuge, Florida, United States - Lox_Sample_1.3 | ecosystem: Environmental > Terrestrial > Soil > Wetlands | place: USA... | reverse complement strand
TGTTGGCAACGTCGAAATATTGATGGCCCTTGTAGTTCGCGTTGAATTGGAGATCGAGATGACCAGTTTGCAATGGGATGGTGTAATCCGCCGCCAGCGACGTGGTCAGATGCGGTGCAAGGGGCAACTGATGCCCGTGATAGCCTTCATCGGAATCGACCTTTGCCTGCAGGATGCCGAGTTGAGCAGAGAGTGTAAGCCCATCAGTCGGTTTGCCGATGATCTGCAGATCGGCGCCTTCCATATGCGCTTTCTTTGCATTGGTCAGAATATTGGTGCCCAGATCCTGGCCGCCCGGTATGGGGCTCGGGATCGGAACGAGGATAAAGACCTGAAGATCATGATAGTCGTTGTAGAACAGCGCTGCGTTTAGCAGCAGGCGATCATCGAAATATGTCGATTTCAGACCGACTTCGTAGGCTGTGATTCTTTCAGGCTTGATCGGGTCCAACTGGGCTGCGATCTGTGCTTCCGCCTCCGGGATAAAGTCCGGTGATGGCGCAGTCGCAAGGAAACTCCCGTTGAAGCCGCCACTCTTGAAGCCGGTGGAGACGCTCACATAGGTCAGAATTTTGTCCGTCCACTGATAGTCCAGTGCGGCTTTCCAGTTGAACGACGTGTTGCTTAGCGTTCTATCGAAGCTGTCGCCGGGCAATGGAACGAAGGGAATGATAGGTCCGAGTTCGTCGATAACGCCAACCTGGTATTGTGCGCCCGCCGCATACTGGAAGCTCTTGCTTTCGCCGGTGAAACGCGCCCCCAAGGTGAGTTTCAATTGATCGGTGAGCTTGTAGTCGCCCTGACCAAAAATCGCGTAGGAATTGGTCACCTGCCGGCTATTGTCATAATCGATCTGGCTTCCCACCTCCGGCAGAGAGCCTGCGCCTTCGCCGAAGAAATTGTCGGCGTCCAGAAGCACGTAGAGCGGCTGGTTCTGGCGCAATGTTTCGCTGAGATAGTAGAGGCCAACCAACCAGTTGTACGTATCGGTGGACTGCGAAACACGGAATTCCTGCGTAAAGGTCTTCGAATTTACGCCAAAGTCGATTTCCAGAAGACGATTCGGTGAGGCGTCCGTATCTTCCGGGTGGATCTTGTCATTGTGTTCGAAGGAAGTCAGCGAGACAAAGGCAAGCGTATCGAAATTGTAGTCTGCACGTAGCGATCCGCCCCAATTGTGAACCTTGAGGTGTTCGCGGCGGTTATAAGCACCGGCGTAAAAGTTCTGCGGCGTTCCATAGCCGAAGATGTCCACGCAGCCGCCCGTGCCGTTTTGCACATCCGACACGCTGCAGGGATCGCCGCTATTGGGATCGAGCGCCCCCAAATGGCGATATTCCGCCGGCCGGTTGGCCACCGAGCCGCCATGCAAGTTCAGCGTCAGTTTCAGGTTTTCGATAGGAGTCGCTTCGATAAGTGCGCGGGCGGCGACATTGTTTGCGCCGTTTTCACGTCCGCCGGTCAACGCATTGTATGTGTAGCCACCCGAACCATTCTTCACGAACGCGAAGCGGGCGTTCAACCCTTGCGTGATGGGGCCGCCAACACCGCCTTCGAGCTGGTATGTGTTGAATGAACCGTATTCGACGTGGAAATCGCCGGTGTAGTAGTCCGTCGGCTTGGCCGAAATGAAATTGATCGCGCCACCGCTGGTATTCCGCCCATAAAGCGTGCCCTGCGGCCCCTTCAACACCTCGATACGTTCCAGATCGAACGCCTGAAAGGTCTGCGAAGCCGGGGAGCTCAGATAGACTTCGTCCATGTAGACGCCGTTCGGACCCGCATTGTTCGTGTCGTAGTCGTTTAAGCCCACGCCGCGGATCGAGATGATCGGTTGGTTGCCCGCACCTGCAGGTAACGCGATGTCTACGTTGGGGGAGAACTGACTCAAATCGGTCGATGACTTGATGCCAAGGTCTTGAATAGCCTTGGCGGTAAAGGCCTGCACCGTTATTGGGATCGCTTGGATATCTTCCGTGCGCTTCTGCGCGGTGACGACCACCGTTTCGATGCCCGCACTCGTGCTGGTTGCATCTTGCGCGAAAGCGCTCGCGCCCCAAAGCAACGCCGTCACGCAACAGCTTGAAATAAAAATGCGTGAAACAGCCATTTTCCCGCTCCTGTTTCGCATCTGCGGGAATGATAGCTATGGCTACTAATCAGGCAAGTGGCTTTTCCGCAACGGATCGCCAAATGATGCACGGTAAAGGGCGACCATGTAGCAGATTTCGGCGGTGATCCTGTCGGCGTCGAGCTCTGGTTGGTCCATAATCAACTCGGTAGACGCATACATCACTTCGACCGTCAGCGTGGCGGCGATGCGCAGATCTTTTTTGTTCGCTTTGGGAAACGATGCGAGCATGCGTCTGTAAACGCGTTCGGCCACTTCCTCGCGCGATTTGATCCTGACTTCGCCAAGCGTGGGAACAGCGCGCAACGCCCGCATCACCCAGCCGCCGCCAGGAAACCGATGCGTGATCTCGTTGACCTTTTCCTGGATCTGCCGGTTGCGTTTGGCTTCTTCATCGGCAGAGCCGAAATGATCGCCCAGCTTTTGAATATGTTCGAAAACGGCATCGTCCTGCTGCGTCATCAGCCGTTCGCCCAACTCTTTCAAAAGCGCATATTTGTTGGGGAAATAGCGATATAGGGCAGGAGGTGTGAGGCCCGCGCGCTCGCACACCAGATTGGTCGAAAGCCGTTCCACACCCACTTCTTCCAGGAGCTTTCCGGTCACTTCCAGGATCACGTCGTAGGTCGCCTGCGCGCGGCGCTGGCGCGGCTTCGTCTTGGCATCCAGCTTTATTTTCGGCCGACGCGTCCGTGCAGATCTGGATTTTGCTTTGCTTGCGCGTTTCGCCCCCATTCCGTCCCCCGCTTCACTGAACAATGACTGTATTCGATTGTCTCGTGTTGTCACTCAAGCAATGCCGCGCTGAGGCGGTGTGGCGCGGTCGTGCGAAGAATCATATTCGCCGGCGGTTTCGGGTCCGTCGCAAGTTAACGGTGGAAGTTTGCAGCGAACCGGATGAGGGTTGTGCCAAACACAAAAGGTAGTGCGCACTACCGTTCTGAAAGACGGCTAGTTTCTACAAAGCGGAGAAAAATGGTGGGCGCGATAGGGATTGAACCTATGACCCCTCCCGTGTGAAGGGAGTGCTCTCCCGCTGAGCTACGCGCCCGCTCCGACAGCGGACCCGCCCTATAAGGGGGTGGCCCGAGGCCCGTCAAGTTGCCGGATCGATTGTGGTTTCAGCCCAGAAGCCGCCGCGCCAGCGCAGGGATTTCCGAGAAATCGCCGGTCACCGCATCGGCCCCCAGCATGTGGGCGGGCTCCGGCGTATAGCCGTAGTCGACCACGATTACGGGAACTCCTGCAGCCCGGGCCGTCTTCACGTCGGTCACGCTGTCCCCGATCATCACCGCTCCGGCTCCCGCCCCGCCCAACTCCTCGATCACGGCGTGGAATACCCGTGCATCCGGCTTGTTGACCTCCAGCCGGCCTGCGCCGTGGATGGCGGCGAAGAACCCGCTCAAATCCAGGGCAGGCAGCAAAAGATCGGTCAATTCCTGGGGCTTGTTGGTCAAAACGGCCATCCGGGCTCCCTCGGCCTTCAACCGCCCAAGGGTCGCCTCCACGCCCGGAAAAGGCCGGCTCGCCACCGCGATGTGCTTCTTATAATGAGCGATATAGTCGTCCATCAGGCTGGAAAGGCGGGCCTCGTCCGCCGGATCGCCGGTCATCTTGAAGGCTTCAGCCAGCATCGTCCTGGCCCCGAACCCCACCAGATGCCGTAGGTCGGCATGGTTCACGGGCGGACGACCCTCCCGGTGCAGGATGGCGTTCAGCGCCCCTAAAAGGTCGGGGGCGGTGTCCACCAAAGTTCCATCAAGGTCGAAAACGAGTGCGGGGGAGGTGTGCGAATCCATTCCCCAGTTAACCCACAAGTCGGTTTCGGATGGCAATATGCCGTCGCAAATCGTCACTTTACCGGGTTTTCCGCCCCGTTTACGCGGGAGCCCCGGCTTTAGGGCGCATAAAGGTAAAGACGGAAGCGAGCGTACAGCGTTGAGCAAGGCGGCAGTCATACTTGCAGCGGGCATGGGCACCCGCATGAAATCGGCAACGCCCAAGGTCCTGCACAAAGTCGCTGGCCGCGCCATCCTCGGCCATGTCATTGCGGCCGCGCGCGCCGGCGGCGCAACCAGGATCGTGGTGGTGACATCGCCCGATGGTCAGGCCGTGCGCGATTACGCGGCGAAGGAAGGTGCCGAAGCTGTCATCCAGGAACAGCAATTGGGCACGGGCCATGCCGCCAATTGTGCAGCTTCCGCATTGAAAGATTTCTCCGGCGTCGTCGCGGTGACCTATGGCGACATGCCGCTTCTCACTTCCAGAACATTCGAAGCGTCTTATGCCGCACAGAAGAACGCCGGCATGGCGATCGTCGCCTTCGAAGCGGAAGACCCGTCGGCTTACGGCCGCGTGATTTTGGATCGCGACGGAATGCTGGACCGCATCGTCGAGTTCAAGGATGCAAACGAAAAGGAACGGGCCGTCACGCTCTGCAATGCGGGCCTTCTGGCTGCCGACGCAAAGTCGTTCTTCCGCTGGGCCGCGAGCTTGAAAAACGACAATGCCCAGAAAGAATACTATCTCACCGACATCCCGCTTCTTGCGCGCGCTGACCGCGTGGCCTGCGCCGTCGCCCGCACCGACGAAGAAGAAGTGATGGGCGTGAACAGCCGCGCCGAACTCGCCACCGCCGAAGCCGCCATGCAACGTCGTTTGCGCAACTCCGCATTGGCTGCCGGTGTCGGCATGACGGCGCCCGAAACTGTCTATTTCTCTTTCGATACTGCGCTAGAAGCAGATGTGCTGGTCGAACCGTTCGTCGTGTTCGCCCCCGGCGTCACCGTCCGTTCCGGCGCACACATCAAAGCCTTTTCGCATCTGGAAGGCGCCGAAGTGCAAAAGGGCGCGCTCATCGGCCCCTACGCGCGGCTGCGTCCGGGTGCGGTGATCGAAGAAGATGTCCACATCGGCAATTTCGTGGAAGTGAAAAAAGCTCGCCTCGAAAAAGGCGCAAAGGCCAATCATCTTTCCTACATTGGCGACGCGCGCGTGGGCGCCGGCGCCAATATCGGAGCGGGCACCATCACCTGCAATTACGATGGCTTCGACAAACACCATACGGATATCGGCGCGGGCGCCTTCATCGGCTCTAACACGGCGCTGGTTGCGCCCGTGAAAGTGGGCGATGGCGCAATCACCGGCGCAGGTTCGACCATCACCAAGGATGTCGAAGCCAATGCGCTCGCCGTCGAACGCAGCGATCAGAAACAGTTGAGCGGCTGGGCGGAAAAGTTCCGAGCAGCCAAAAGGGCCCTCAAGGCCAAACGCGGAGCAAAATAATGTGCGGCATCGTCGGCATCGCCGGAACAAGAGATGTGGCGCCCATCATCCTCGATGCGCTGAAGCGCCTGGAATATCGCGGCTATGATTCCGCCGGTATCGCAACGCTGGCGGACGATCATATCGAACGCCGCCGCGCGCCCGGAAAACTCACCCAACTTGATGCCGCGCTCCACAAGCATCCGCTACACGGTCATACCGGCATCGGCCACACACGCTGGGCCACACATGGCGCGCCGAACGAAACCAACGCCCACCCGCACGCGTCGAAGCGCGTTGCGATCGTTCACAACGGCATCATCGAGAATTTCCGCGAATTGCGCGCCGAACTGCTTGCCAAGGGCCACAAATTCGAATCCGAAACCGATAGCGAAGTCATTGCCCATCTGGTGACGGATTATCTCGATCAGAACCTATCGCCCAAGGACGCCGCACTCGCCGCCTCGCGCCGCCTGACAGGGGCCTATTCGCTCGCGATGATCTTTACCCAGCACCACGGCCTTCTCATCGGCGCGCGCAAAGGTGCGCCGTTGGCGGTCGGTTATGGCGACAAAGAAGGCTATCTGGGATCGGATGCATTCGCGCTTGCCCCGCTCACCAATCGCGTGGCCTATCTGGAAGATGGTGACGTTGTGGTCGTCAACGGCCCCGACATCCTTATCTATGACGAACAGGGCCGCCCGGCGAACCGCGAAGTGAGGATATCCAACGCCTCCGCGCAGATGGTGGATAAAGGCGGCAAGCGCCATTTCATGGCCAAGGAAATCGCCGAACAGCCCGAAGTGATCGGCCATACTTTGTCGCATTATCTCGATGCAACTGGCCCCAACGTTTCGCTGAACGATGCGGCTCTCACCAAGGCACTGAAGAACGCCACGCGCCTCACGATCTCCGCCTGCGGCACAGCCTTCTATGCCGGCCTCGTCGCCAAATACTGGTTCGAACAGATGGCGCGTCTGCCGGTGGAAGCCGATGTGGCGTCGGAATTGCGCTATCGCGAGCCCGTCTATCCGAAAGATGGGGTGGCGCTGTTCATCTCGCAGTCGGGCGAAACCGCCGACACGCTTGCGGCCCTTCGCGATGCGAAATCGCAAGGTCAGACAACCATTGCGTTGGTCAACGTGATCGAAAGCTCTATTGCGCGCGAAGCCGATATTGCGCTTCCGACTTTTGCCGGTCCCGAAATCGGCGTGGCCTCGACCAAAGCCTTCACCTGCCAATTGAGTGCGCTCGCAGCGCTCGCCATCGCTGCCGGTCGTGCCCGCGGGTATCTGACCGAGGAACAGGAAAAGAAGTTCTGTGCTTCGCTCCTTGAAACTCCGCGCCACATCGTCGAATTTCTCAAAACGGAAGCAAAGGTCGAAGCCGTCAGCCAGGAGATGGCGAAAGCCCGCGACGTTCTTTATCTCGCCCGTGGCATCAACTTCCCGCTCGCCATGGAAGGCGCGCTGAAGCTGAAGGAGATTTCCTATATTCATGCCGAAGGCTATGCCGCCGGTGAAATGAAACACGGCCCCATCGCGCTGATCGACGAGAACGTGCCGATCATCATTATCGCGCCGCACGATGCCCTTTTCGAAAAGACCATATCGAACATGCAGGAATCCATGGCCCGCGGCGGCAAGATCGTCTTGATCTCGGATGCGGAGGGAATCCTCAAAGCGGGCGACGCGGTGTGGCAGACCATCCAGGTCCCGGCCACCGACCCCTTCATCTCGCCGCTGCTCTATGCGCTGCCGGTCCAGCTTCTGGCCTATCACACAGCCGTCGCCAAAGGCACCGACGTCGATCAGCCGCGCAACCTGGCCAAGTCGGTAACGGTGGAATGACAGAAGGGGCGGGTCTGCTAAAGTCCGCCCCATGAACCACACACCAACCGATTCCGCCGCCCTCAAACGGGCCGCCGCTGCCAAGGCGCTTGATTACGTTGAAAACAATATGAAGCTCGGCCTCGGCACGGGTTCCACTGCCGAGGCCTTCCTCGAAGTGCTGGCCCCGCGCGTGCGGGGCGGACTTGCGATTACGGGCGTCGCCACCTCCGAACGCACGGCCATCAAGGCGCGTAATCTTGGCATCCCGGTAGCCGAATTGGATCAGGTGGGTGACCTCGATCTGGTGGTCGATGGAGCGGACGAAGCCGATGGCGATCTCAATCTCATCAAGGGCGGCGGCGGCGCGCATCTGATCGAAAAGATTGTGGCCACGTCTTCGAAGAAAATGGTCGTGATCGCCGACGGATCGAAACTGGTGAAACGTCTCGGCAAATATCCGCTGCCGGTAGAAGTCGTGACATTCGCCCACGCCACCACCGCGCGCCGCATTGCCGAAGCCGCGAAGAAAATGCGGCGCGACATCGTGCCGGCATTGCGCATGAAAGACGGCGCAGTGTTCGTCACCGACAGCGGCAATTATATTTATGATTGCGCGTTCAAAAGCATAGCGAATCCGGCGAAACTTGCGGCTGTGCTATCCGTCATTCCCGGTGTCGTCGAACACGGCTTGTTCGTCGGCATCGCATCAACCCTGATCCTCGCACGCGAAAGCGGCATTGAGGTGATCGAGAAGAAGCCATGAGCAAATACGACTACGATCTTTTCGTCATTGGTGGGGGCTCCGGCGGTGTGCGCGCCAGCCGCATGGCCGCGCTTTCGGGCGCTCGTGTGGCGATTGCCGAAGAATACGGCTTCGGCGGCACCTGTGTGATCCGTGGCTGTATCCCCAAGAAACTGCTCGTCTATGCCAGCCGCTATCGCGAGGACTTTGAGGATTGTGCCGGCTTCGGCTGGACCATTCCCGAGCGCAAGTTCGACTGGAAATCGCTGATTGCAGCGAAAGACAACGAGATCGCGCGGCTTGAATCCATCTATCACGAGAATGTCGGCAAGGCCGGCGCCGAGATCATCATGGATCGCGCCGAATTCGTCGATCCCCATACCATCCATCTGAAAAAGGCGAACAAAAAGATCACGGCCGAGCACATTCTCATCGCCACCGGCGGCAGACCGTCATGGGATCTGGGCGGCGCGCCGGGCGCGGAAAATTGCATCACCTCAAACGAGGCTTTCCATCTGGAGAAACTGCCGCGCCGCATCGTGATTGCGGGTGGCGGCTATATTGCGGTCGAATTCGCCCAAATCTTCCAGGGTCTCGGGTCCGACGTCACTCTGGTCTATCGCGGCCCCAAAATACTGCGCGGTTTCGATGAAGATATGCGCGATGCGCTGACGGAATCGATGCATTCCCGCGGCATCCGCGTGCTGGTGAACCGCACCTTCAAGCGCGTGGACAAGCGGGCAGGGGAAGTTTTCGCCATCACAGACCATGACGAGATGATCGAGGCCGATCAGGTAATGCTCGCCATTGGCCGCGTGCCCAACACCGATCATATGGGGCTGGAAGTGGCCGGGGTTGCGCGCAACAAGCGCGGGGCCGTGGCAGTCGATCAATATTCCAAGACCAATGTCGATCACATCCATGCCGTGGGCGATGTCACGGATCGCATTCAACTCACTCCCGTCGCAATTCACGAAGCGATGGCGTTCGTGCAAACGGTCTTCGGCAAAAGGCCCACGCCCGTAGATCATGATTTGATTGCCACCGCCGTTTTCACCACGCCCGAAATCGGCACCGTCGGCCTTACCGAAACCAAAGCGCTCGAAAAAGGCCACAGCATCGATGTCTACAAGTCCGCCTTCCGCCCGCTCAAGAACACGCTGTCGGGCCGCAACGAACGCTCGGTGATGAAAGTGATCGTCGATCAGAAGACCGACAAGCTTCTGGGCTGCCACCTGTTCTCGCCGGATGCGGGCGATATGATCCAGCTTGTGGCCGTCGCCATGAAGATGGGCGCCACCAAAGCGCAATTCGATGCCACGGTTGCAGTGCATCCGAGTGCTGCGGAAGAACTCGTCACGATGCGCACAAAAAGCTATTCGAAAGAACCGGCGCGCTGAATTCGATGTTACCCGAAACACAAACGGCGCCCTCGCGGGCGCCGTTCGCTCAACTCGTTGCCTGAATTCGGCTTAGCTCGTCTTCTTGCGACGGCGCATCATGCCCAAGCCGGCAAGACCGGCGCCAAGCAGTGCGAGCGTAGCAGGTTCCGGTGTCACGACGGGCTGACCGACCGCGGTAAGAGTTGCGGACCACGACGTTGTCGTCGGGTTGGTCTGCGTGCCGCTGAACAGAATGATTGCTTCAGTGGCTTCGCCGCCATTGACGGTCAGAATGCCATCAAGCTGCAAGCTCACGATGCCGGTCGTGCCGCCACCGCTCCAGCCGTTTGAAGATCCAAGCGGCGTCACGCTGTTCAGGTCGAACGTCAACGTATCGCCGCCCGAGATGATCACGAAGCTCGAGATAGAGGAGAACGTCGGCAGATAGGTGAAGTTCTGGATCGTGCCCGACGTACCGGTAAAAACGCCCAGATCAACTGTTCCACCCGAGGCGTTGAACGTGTTGCCCGAAGCCGAGAAATCCAACCCGGTATAGGTGGTGACGTCGGCGCCGCCGGTCGCGGTGAACTGTGTCCCCGTTGTTCCATTGAGGGTCAGCGTGCCCGTAACAGGAGTGGCACTTGCTGGGGCGGCGCTGAACGCAAGCCCAACGGCCAAAGCAGCGATACTAGCGATAGTTTTAAGACCCATGATGGCCCTCCAGTTGTTACGCAACTCGGTCTTGATGACCACTATGGTTAACTCATTGAGCAGGAACCATGCCATGGGTGATTTTTTCGCCTTTTCGGCCAATTAAGGTTACTTCTTGTAGGGTCGTTGTAATCCCAGCTGACAGTCCATACGCCGCTGATCGAAAAATCCATTGAAATATCAAAGACATGATTGATCGCCGGCAAGAGACAGAAAAGTTCGCTTTTTGACAACGTCCGTTACAAACCGGGGCCATCGCGCCCTGTTCGGGAACTCTGTCCACAACATCTTGTGGGGTGGCTTTCGGCGTTAACGAAAAAGGCGCCCGGAAGGGCGCCTCTTGCCGAAACGGAAACTGTTAAAGCAGCTCAACGGGCTTTGCGCCGCCGCATCGCGCCCAAACCGGCCAAGCCCGCGCCAACCAGTGCGAGTGTGGCGGGCTCTGGCGCTGGCACACCCTGTGCCGTCAGCGTGCCCGACCAGGAGTCGGCGTGCAGGATGATATTATGATCGCTGTTGCGAATGATACTTTGGGTGCCGCTGAGTAGGATGACGGCTTCCGTCGCCTCGCCGCCATTGACGGACATGATGCCGTCCAGCTGCAAGTTGAACACACCCGATTCTGAATTGAGCGTTTGTATCCATCCGTTTGCGGTGCCGAGCGGCGTTACGGTTTGCAGATCGAAAACCAGCGTGTTTCCGCCGGTAACGATGACAAAGCTCACGATCGGGACGAACGTCGGCAGATAGGTGAAATTGCTGATGGTGCCGGAGCTGCCGGTGAAGATCGCCAGATCGCCTGTTCCACCGGCGGCGTTAAAAGTGTTGCCCGAGGGAGCGAAGCTCAGTCCTGTAAAGAATGGCACGGTGGTACCGCCCGTCGGCGCAAACTGAACGCTGCCGGAGGCGTTGATCGTCATGGTGCCGCTTACCGGCGTGGCAGAGGCGGGGACTGCCCAAGCGGTCGCCAAAGCCAAGGCCCCGACGGCGAGGCTGATTAGCGATTTTCCGAGCATGTTAGTCCCTCTTAAGCGGCGAAAAGGCCAAAAACGGCATTCTCCAGGGAACTTTAAAGCACAATATGTGCCACGCGCCACTTTTATGGTTTTTTGGCGCGGCTCGTTGCGGCCTTGCTAAGGACTGTAAACATCAGCGACTCTGGACTGACCTAACCCTTTGATCGGTGTCGGACGACTGCCTACAAAGTCCTTTACACTCCGCCACTTAACGGTGCCCGCCGCTTGTGCTGGCAAATCCCAAGATGCTCCCGTATATCCACAGGCCGAATTCGAAGAGTTTCAAGCACGTGCCGCAAAATTGGAGCCCGTCGAGCTGGCGTTCAAAGCCGATCCGTCAGGTGCCGGAATACCCGGATCCTGCGGCTCTGGCCGCCGTCGAAGCGCGCCTGAAAAGCCACCCCCCGCTCGTTTTTGCAGGCGAAGCGCGCAACCTCACCTCGGCACTCGCGCAGGTATGCGAAGGCAAGGCTTTCCTGTTGCAGGGCGGCGATTGTGCGGAAAGCTTCGCCGAATTCCACCCCGACAATATCCGCGACACCTTCCGCGTTCTGCTGCAGATGGCGATTGTGCTGACCTTCGCTGCCGGCGTGCCGGTTGTGAAGGTGGGACGCATTGCCGGCCAGTTCGCCAAGCCGCGGTCGGAAGACACCGAAACCCGCGATGGCGTGACGTTGCCGTCCTATCGCGGCGACAACATCAACGACGCGGAATTCACCGCCGAAGCGCGCACCCCCAATCCGCAGCGCCTGATTGAAGCAACTGCGCAATCTGCCGCCACGCTCAATCTGCTGCGCGCCTTTGCATCGGGCGGTTATGCCGACCTGCATAACGTGCACCGTTGGATGTTGGGTTTCATCGCAGGCTCGCCGGCCGGCGAACAATATAAAGGCCTGTCCCAGCGTATCACCGAAACGCTCGAATTCATGGAAGCGTGCGGCATCACGCCGGAGTCGGTACCGCAGCTTCGCACCACCGATTTCTACACCAGCCACGAAGCGCTGTTGTTAAATTACGAACAGGCGATGACGCGTGTCGATTCCACCAGCGGCGATTGGTACGACACGTCCGCTCACATGGTTTGGATCGGCGACCGCACGCGTCAACTCGACGGGGCGCATGTCGAATTCATGCGCGGCATCAAAAATCCTGTCGGCCTGAAATGCGGCCCCAGCCTGCCGGAAGAAGAGTTGCTCAAACTCATCGATGTCCTCAACCCGGAAAACAAGCCCGGCCGTCTCACGCTGATCGCCCGCTTCGGTTCTGACAAGGTGGCCGAAAAACTGCCGCCGCTGGTGCGCGCGGTGAAACGCGAAGGAAAAAGCGTCGTGTGGTCCTGCGACCCCATGCACGGCAACACGATCAAGCTGCAATCGGGATACAAGACGCGTCCCGTCGACCGCATCCTTGAAGAAGTGCGCACCTTCTTTGCCGTCCATCGCGCCGAAGGCACCCATGCCGGCGGCGTGCATTTCGAGATGACGGGCCAAGACGTCACCGAATGCCTGGGCGGCGCCCAGGGCCTGAAGGAAATCGATCTGGCCGACCGTTATCAGACGGCCTGCGATCCCCGTCTCAACGCGAGCCAGGCGCTAGAACTTGCTTTCCTGATGGCCGAAGGCATTCGCGCCGAACGCATGAAAGAGCCCCGTTTTGCAGCCTCCGCGTCGTAATCCCCGCGAGTAAGAAGAGGGCGTCGAACATGGGTGTCGCGCGCCTGGTTGCAAAAGGTTGGATCACCCTTTGCCTGTTTGCGGGTGCGCACGCGATCCATCACCAGCTCGCCCAGCATGCAAATCCCGCGGTCATCCCGGCGATCATCGTGTCCATGCTGCTTTTTGCGGCCATGGGATTGTTGTTCGCGACGGGCTACGGCGTCTCAGCGCGCGACGGCACCAAGCCGCTGATCGAACGTTTGAAGCCCCATCACCTGATGCCCGATTTCAACGGCATCGTGTTCCTGATCTTCGTGCTGCTCAGCTATCTCAATCAGATCCTGTTCGCGCCGTTCCATCCCATAGGCTCGGGCATCAGCGCCATCGTCAATGCCATCCAGTTCGCCGTGCCGGGCCAGGATTCGCTTCTGGTGACGCTTGCCCCTTGCGCTCCCGACAGCGGCCGCGTCTTCGCATCCGCCTTCGCGTGGATGCTTGCGATCATCTACGTCGCCTCCGCCATCTCGCGCATCCGGTTGGCAGCGGGCCTCTTGCGTCTCGAACGCACCACGCGTTCCGAAGTGTTGGGTGCGCCGGTTCACGCGGCCGTGTTGGGTATTGCTGCCATCGTGGGTATCCAGATGTTCTTCATCGGCAACGCCTACCCATGGTTCGGCTGCCAGATTCTTGCAGGCCTCCCCGGCACGGTGCTGATCGGTCTGGCCCCGCTTTTATTGGCTTATTTGATCGTCGCGGCACTTACGGCAGCAGTCGCTCTGAGCCCGGAGAAGCAGTAATCCAAACAAAATGCCATGACCCGCATTCGCGAGCCATGGCATCAATGTGAAATGATGTGCGAAACTAAACCGCCTGTTCCGGCCCGATCTTCACCAGCATCTTGCCGAAGTTCTCGCCCTTGAAGAGGCCGATGAAGGCTTCCGGCGCCTTGTCGATTCCTTCGACAATCGTTTCCTTCCATTTCATCTTGCCGGCCTTCTTCCACGCCGCCATATCGGTGAGGAATTCGCCCATCATGTGGAAATAGTTCGAAACGATGAATCCGCGGATCGTGAGGCTCAAACCTACGACAAGAACAAGATTGTTCGGTCCCGGCGGCGGTTCGGTGACGTTGTATTGTTCGATGGCGCCGCAAGCCGCAATACGTCCGAACTGGCGCATACTGGCGAGTGCCGCCTGCAAATGCGAGCCGCCGACATTGTCGAAATAGACGTCGATGCCTTCGGGAAACGCCTTGGCGACGGCAGCGTTCAGATCGCCCGCCGTCTTGTAGTTGATCGCCTTGTCGACGCCCAATTCTTTCACGATGAAATCGGCCTTCTCATCCGATCCCACCGAACCGACAACGTAGCAACCCTTGGCCTTTGCGATCTGGCAAACGATCTGGCCCACCGCACCGCTCGCCGCCGAAACGAACACGCGTTCGCCATCCTTCAACTCGCCGATCTTCAACAGGCCCACATAGGCCGTCAGCCCCGGCATCCCCAGCGCGCCGAGATAGGCCTGGATCGGCCCGATGGTCGGATCGAGCTTCATCATCGTGGCCCCATCGGCCACCACCCATTCGCGCCAGCCCAGCATGCTCTGGACGTAGTCCCCCACCTTCAGATGCGGGGCATTGGAGGCCACCACCTGGCCCACGGCGCCTCCTTCCAGGGGCTTGCCGATCTGGAAGGGCGGGACGTAGCTCTTCCGGTCCATCATCCGGCCCCGCATATAGGGGTCGACGGTCATGTAGGAGTTCCGCACGAGAACCTGCCCCGGCCCGGGGGTGGGTACGTCTGTCTCGGCCAGCTCGAAATTGGCGGCGGTCGGGGTGCCGACGGGGCGGGATTTCAGCCGGATTTCCCGGCTTTTCTGGTTCTGCATGGCGTCCTCCAGGGGCTAATTGTTAATGGGCGGAACCCTAGCAGGGCCGCCTCCGGTAACAAGACGAAACATTTTATGAGTCGCCCCAGAGGGGCCTGCCGTGGCTTGTTGTTAGCCTTCACAGCGGGAAATTTCCTTGATTCCTCATTTGGATAGCAAAAGCGGATTGCGCGCAGGCGTTGTCGGCACCGGAGCTTTCGGTCGCCATCACGCCGCCAAATATGCCGGCGCTGACGGAGTTAAGCTTACCGCGATCGCAGACGTGAGCGCGGAAACACGCCGCGCGATGCGCGAACGCTTCGCCTGTGAAACCACGCCCGATTGGAAAGATCTTCTCGGCAAGGTCGATCTCGTCTCGGTCTGCTCGCCCGCTGTCACACACGCCCACATCGTGCGCGCGTTTCTGGAATCCGGCGCTCACGTTCTGGTCGAGAAGCCTATCTCCACCACGCTGCGCGAAGCCGACCAACTCATCGAACTCGCCGAAGCAAACAACCTTGTTCTCACCGTCGGTCACCAGGAACGCTTTGTTTTCGCGCGTTCCGGCCTTCTCGACATGGCTGAGCCGCCGCTCGAAATCTCCTGCTGGCGCATGGGTCCATGGACCGGCCGCGGCGCGGATGTTAGCGCCGTGCTGGACCTGATGATCCACGACATCGACCTGATGCACCGCATCGTTCCCGGCGCTGTCGCCGAGGTCGATGCCTTCGCCCGCACCGAACATGGCCGTCATGCGGATGAAGTTTCGGCGGCCATCGCGTTCGAAAACGGCACACTCGCCCGCCTGCACGCCAGCAGGATCGCGCACCAGCGCAAGCGCGGCATGCAACTCGTCTATGTCGATGGCACGGTGGAGATCGACTTCATCACCCGCGAGATCCGCAACACAACGCGCCGTCCGCTGGGCGAAATCGCCTTCGACGACCCGCTGTCGGAGTCGGTTGCCTCCTTCATCCGCAGCGTCCGCGGCGAGCCCACCGTGGTCCGCCCGGAAGAAGCCCGCCACGCGCTCGAAACCGCGCTCCTGATCGAGCAGGCCGCCAAAGCCCCTGCCCACAGTCCGGTCATCGAAAAAATCGCTGTCACGGCCTGATTTTACGCTAAACACGGCCCATGACGGACCGTCTGACCATCGCGCTCGCCCAGTTGAACCCAACCATGGGCGACATCCCCGGTAACCTCGCCAAGGCCCGTGCCGCACGCGCGCAGGCAGCGAAGGCGAAGGCCGATCTTATTCTCTTCAGCGAACTCTTCATCACCGCTTATCCCCCTGAAGACCTGGTGCTGAAACCCGCTTTGCAGGAAGACGCGCGCGAGGCCGTCGAGAAATTCGCCCGCGATACGGCCGATGGCGGACCCGCCGTTCTCATCGGCACGCCATGGGTGGAAGAGGGTAAGCTCTACAACGCCTTTGCCTATCTCGATGCGGGCGAGATCAAAGGCATCACCCGTAAGGTCGATCTGCCGAACTACGGCGTGTTCGACGAAAAGCGCGTCTTCGCCGTGGGCCCCATGCCCGGCCCGTTCAACATCCGCGGCGTCCGTATTGGCGTTCCGATCTGCGAGGACATCTGGACACCGGATGTCGTCGAATGTTTGGGCGAAACGGGAAGCGAACTCCTCCTTGTTCCCAACGGCTCTCCGTTTGAAGTCGGCAAGGAAGACGTGCGGATGAATCTCATCGTCAGCCGCGTGACGGAATCCGGTCTGCCGCTCGTCTACCTCAACCAGTTGGGCGGTCAGGACGAGATCGTCTTCGACGGTTCGTCGCTGGTGATGAATGCGGACCGCACCATTCCGCTCTCCTTTCCTTCGTGGGAAGAAAAGATCGTTGTCACCAACTGGCGGCGCGAAAACGGCAAATGGATTTGCGCGCCGGGCGAGAAAAGCGCGGAGGAAGACCGCTCTACCAGCGTCTATCAGGCGATGATGCTGGGATTGCGCGACTATGTGAACAAGAACCGTTTCCCCGGCGTGGTGCTGGGATTGTCCGGCGGTATCGACAGCGCACTCTCTGCCGCTGTTGCGGTTGACGCATTGGGCGCAGACCGCGTGCGCTGCGTGATGATGCCCTCGCGTTACACGAGCCAGGAAAGCCTCGATGACGCGGAAGAATGTGCCAAATTGCTCGGCGTCAAATACGAAATCATCCCCATCGAATCCGCCGTCGATGCGTTCACCGAAACGTTGAAAGATGCCTTCACCGGCAAACGCGCCGACACGACCGAAGAAAACATCCAGTCGCGCATTCGCGGCGTGATCCTGATGGCGATCTCAAACAAGTTCGGCCCGATGGTGCTGACGACCGGCAACAAGAGCGAGATGAGCGTCGGCTACGCCACACTCTATGGCGATATGTGCGGCGGCTATAACGTGCTGAAAGACGTCTACAAGATGGAAGTCTTCGCCCTGTCGCGTTGGCGCAATCAGATCGTGCCGAAAAACGCATTGGGCCCGTCCGGCCGCGTGATGCCCGAAAACATCATCACCCGTCCGCCCAGCGCCGAATTGCGCGAAAACCAGAAGGACGAGGATTCTCTGCCGCCATACGAAATTCTCGATGGCATCCTTGAATGCCTGGTCGAAAAGGAAATGAAGTTCGAAGACGTTTGCGCCAAGGGCTATCATATGGCCACGGTCAAGCGCGTTGAACAGCTTCTCTACGTCAGCGAATACAAACGCCGCCAGGCCCCGCCGGGCGTGAAGATCAGCGCGCGCAATTTCGGCCGCGATAGGCGTTATCCGATCACCAATGCTTTTAGAGACGCGCGCGATGTTTGAATCCCTGTTTCTCACCTCTCCCTTGTGGGGAGGTAAGGTCACATCATGACTGTGATCGTCCGCTTTGCTCCGTCTCCTACCGGCTTGCTTCACGTCGGCAACGCGCGCACCGCGATGCTGAACTGGCTCTTTGCGCGCAAGGAGCACGGCAAGTTCTTTCTGCGCATCGACGACACCGATACCGAACGCTCCAAGCCGGAGTATGAAGCCGCGATCCTGGAAGACCTGAACTGGCTCGGCCTCAGCCACGATCTCTTTGCTCGCCAGATCGAGCGCGCAGGCGAACACGAAAAAGCCGCCGCGAAACTCAAAGCCAGCGGCCATCTCTATCCCTGTTACGAAAGCGCGGACGAACTCGACCGTCGCCGCAAGCGCCAGATAGCGATGAAACGCCCGCCGGTTTATGATCGCGCCGCGCTCAATCTCACCGCCGAAGATCGTGACAAACTCGAAGCCGAAGGCCGCAAACCGCATTGGCGGTTCAAGCTCTCGCAGTCGAAAGTGAAGTGGCACGATCTTCTGCGTGGCGATGTCGAAATCGACACCGCGCATCTTTCCGATCCCGTACTGATCCGCGAAGACGACCGCTTTCTCTACACGCTGCCATCAGTGGCCGACGACATCGACTTCGCCGTCACCCATATCGTGCGCGGCGAAGACCACGTCACCAACACCGCTGCACAGATCGAAATCTTCGAAGCCCTCGGCGCAAAAGTCCCTGCCTTCGCGCATTTCCCGCTCCTGGTCGGCAGCGGCGGCGAAGCGTTGTCCAAACGTCTCGGCTCCATTTCGCTGCGATCTTTGCGCGAAGACGGCGTCGAACCTTTGGCGCTCGCTTCCTATCTCGCCAAAACGGGCACATCTGACCCGATCGAACTCAAGCCGTCGCTCGACGTGCTCGCCTCCGAATTCGCCTTCGAGAAAGTGGGCCGCGCGCCCGCCCATTTCGATCCCGCCGAACTTGCGGGTCTCAACAGCAAGCTCCTTCATTCGCTGCCCTACGATTCCGTGGCCGCCAAACTCGAAGTCATGGGCATAGGGGGCGGTGCCGCGTTCTGGGATGCGATCAAACCCAATCTCTCACGCCTCGCCGATGCCGCCGATCTCGCCACGCTCGTCACCGGCCCCATCCAGCCGGTGATCGAAGACGCCGCCCTGATCGCCAAGGCGGCCGAACTCTTGCCGCCCGAACCCTTCACCGAGGAAACCTGGCCCGCCTGGACCAAGGCGGTGGGTGCCGCAACGGGGGCCAAGGGCAGGGGTCTGTTCCACCCCTTGCGTCTGGCGCTCACGGCACGGGAAAATGGACCTGAGCTCAAAAAGCTGCTACCGCTCATCGGACGCGCGAAAGCTCTCGCGCGGCTCAAAGGGGAAACGGCGTGACTTTCGTCCGCTTCATTTGCCGGATTTCTATTTGCGGCTAACGCCGCGACACTCCCCTTTTGCCCAAATCACATCCTCCGACATGTCATGGCCCGCCAAGTGCGGGCCACCCAGGTGATCGCAGTTTGCTCTGGCGGAGGAGGCGACCCGATGAATGCTTAGGAAACCAAATCGCTGTAAGAAAGTGTCATGACCGCGCTTCGTCTCTACAACACGCTCACCCGCACGAAAGAGGATTTCGCCCCCCTCGATGCCTCGAACGTGCGCATGTATGTCTGCGGCCCCACGGTTTACGACTTCGCCCATATCGGCAACGCGCGGCCCGCCATCGTCTTCGACGTGCTGTTCCGCCTTTTGCGCTACACTTACGGCGAGAACCACGTCACATACGTCCGCAACATCACCGATGTGGACGACAAGATAAACGCGCGCGCGCTCGAACGCCGTGGCGACCGCAACGTGCCGCTGCTCGATGTCGTGCGCGAACTGACCGAAGAAACCTATCGCATCTACAACGAAGACATCGCGGCTCTCGGTTGCTTGCCGCCAACCAAAACGCCGCGTGCGACCGAACACATCAAACAGATGATCGCGATGATCCAAACCCTGATCGCGAATGGTCACGCCTATGAAGCGCAAGGCCATGTGCTGTTCGACGTGTCATCGAAGTCCGACTACGGCAAACTCGCGCGCCGGAGCCTTGACGACATGATCGCGGGTGCCCGTGTCGATGTCGCGCCGTATAAGAAAGGCGCGATGGATTTCGTGCTGTGGAAACCGTCCGACGAAAACACGCCGGGCTGGGAAAGCCCGTGGGGCCGCGGCCGCCCCGGCTGGCACATCGAATGCTCGGCGATGGCCGGCGAATATCTGGGCGAAACCTTCGACATCCATGGCGGCGGCATAGATTTGGTTTTCCCGCACCACGAAAACGAAATCGCTCAGTCAGAATCCGCCCATCACAATCATCCGCTCGCCAAGGTCTGGATGCACAACGGCTTCCTGAACGTCGAAGGCGAGAAGATGTCCAAGAGCCTCGGCAATTTCGTGACGATCCACGAATTGCTGCAGGATTGGCCGGGCGATGTGTTGCGGTTCAACATGCTCCGCAGCCACTATCGCCAGCCGATGGATTGGACGGTCGCGGGCATGAAGGAAAGCTGGAACATTCTGGAGCGTTGGTACGACGAAGTCGAACCGCTATCCGATACCAAAGTGGGCGAGGGCGTGTTGACCGCGCTTTCCGACGATCTCAACACGCCGCAAGCCATCGCCGAACTGCACAAGGCCACACCGGAAGAGCGCGCCGGTGGCCTTGCGCTTCTTGGTTTCGACGTGAAACCGGAAGCGTTGAAAAGCAAGAAAGCGGTGGACACGGTTGAAATCGCCCGCGCCATCGAAGCCCGCAATGCCGCGCGCAAAGCAAAAGACTTCAAAGAGTCCGACCGCATCCGCGACGATCTCCTGGCGCAAGGCATCGTCCTCAAGGACGGCCCGCAAGGCACGACCTGGGAGGTGAAACGATGAGCGAACGCCTCTACATCTTCGACACCACCTTGCGCGACGGCGCACAAACCCAGGGCGTAGATTTCTCCGTCGAGGACAAGCGTCAGATCGCGCTCGCGCTCGATGAACTCGGTGTCGACTACATAGAAGGCGGCTGGCCCGGCGCGAATCCGACCGACACCGCGTTCTTCGCCGAACGCCCGCCGCTCAAGACCGCGCGTTTCGCCGCCTTCGGCATGACCAAGCGTTCGGGCCGCAGCGCCGCCAACGATCCGTCGCTCGCCGCAGTGCTGGATGCGAAAACCGACGCCACCGTTCTCGTCGGCAAGACGTGGGATTTTCAGGTCGATGTCGCGCTCGAAATCCCGCGCGAGGAAAATATCGATAACATCGCCCAATCCATCGCCGCGGTGAAAGCCAAGGGCCGCGAGCCGATGCTCGACGCCGAACATTTCTTCGATGGCTACAAGGCCAATCCGCAATATGCGCTCGATTGCGTGCGGGCGGCGCAAGATGCAGGCGCCCAATGGCTCGTGTTGTGCGATACCAACGGCGGCACGATGCCCGAAGATGTTTATCGCATTGTCAGCGAGGTGAAGGCGAAACTGCCGAACGCCAATCTCGGCATCCACGCGCACAACGACACAGAACAGGCCGTCGCCGTCACGCTCGCCGCCATCCGCGCCGGTGCGCGGCAATTGCAGGGCACGCTGAACGGCTTGGGCGAACGCTGCGGCAATGCCAATCTCTGTTCGGTCATCCCGAATCTGCTGCTCAAAGAGCCCTATGCCAGCCAGTTCGAAACCGGTATCAGCCTCGAACAACTCGCACGCCTGACACATGTTTCGCGTCTACTGGACGAAATCCTCAACCGCGCGCCCAATCGCCACGCGGCGTATGTGGGCCCCTCTGCCTTCACGCACAAAGGCGGGCTTCATTCCTCTGCCGTGCTGAAAGACCCGCGCACCTACGAACACGTGCCGCCGGAATCCGTCGGCAATGCGCGCGTCATTCCGGTATCGGATCAATCGGGCCGCTCGAACGTGCTGGCACGTTTCGCGGAAATCGGCATTCACATCGATCCGAAAGACAGCCGCATCGGACGCTTGCTGGAAGAGGTCAAGCAACGCGAATTCCTGGGCTATGCCTATGATGGCGCTGAAGCTTCGTTCGAACTTCTCGCCCGCCGCGCGCTCGGCGAGGTACCCAACTATTTCGACGTCGAAAGCTTCAAGGTCACCGTCGAACGCCAGCACAACGCCCGCGGCGAACAGGCGACTGTTTCCGAAGCGGTGGTGAAGCTGAAGGTGCATGGCAAACCCGTTCACAATCTGGGCTCCGGCAACGGCCCGGTAAATGCGCTCGACGATGCGCTGCGCAAGGATCTGGGCGATTATTCGTCCTATATCGCCGATCTGCGCCTGGTGGATTTCAAGGTGCGTATCCTCACGAGCGGTACGGAGGCCGTGACCCGCGTGATGGTCGAAAGCGCAGATGGCAAGGGCAATCGCTGGTCCACGGTCGGCGTCTCCCCCAATATCGTGGACGCTTCCTTTGAGGCGCTAACGGATTCGATCACCTACAAGCTCCTGCGCGACGGCGCCCGCGCATGACCGCGATGCAAAAGCGATGGGCGTAAATCGGACGCCTCATCGCTAGGTTCGGCCCATGAGCGAAGACCCCATAGATCACCCGCACGCCGAGCGTCATGGCATTCTCTATGCCGGTTCGGCCTATCTGATCTGGGCGGTGATGCCGCTCTACTGGAATTTGCTGACCGCGATTCCAGCGGTCGAACTCGCCACCCACCGCATCCTGTGGTGCGCGATCTGCGTTTTCACCATCTCGCTCGCCCGCGGCCGCATCCCGCATCTCGTCGAAATCCTGCGCCATCGCAAACTGTTGCCCACGTTGATGCTGACGAGCGTACTCATCACCTGCAACTGGACGATCTTCATTTATTGCGTCGAAAGCGAGCAACTGGTTGCCGCCAGCCTTGGCTATTACATCACGCCGCTCATTTCCATCGCATTGGGCGTCGTGCTGTTGGGCGAACGCATCACGCCGGTAAAAATCCTTGCCATCGCGCTTGCCGCAGCCGCCGTTGTCTGGCAGGCGATTCAGCTTGGCTATATTCCGTGGGTTGCACCTGCGCTCGCCTTTTCGTTCGGCTTCTACGGCTATTTCCGCAAGCTCACGCCGGTGGGTTCGCTCGACGGTCTCACCATCGAAACGTGTCTGCTATTTCCGATCACGTTGGTTTTGGTGGGCTATTGGTACCTCGAAGGAACCGGGGCTTTCCCGCGCGCAGGCGCACACACCGATATGTTGCTCATCCTTTCCGGTCCGCTCACTGCCATCCCGCTCGTGCTGTTCGCCGCCGGTGCACGCCGCGTGCGCATGGTGACGTTGGGGTTCCTGCAATTCCTCTCGCCGACGCTCACGCTCATCCTCGCGGTCGCGCTGTTGGGCGAACATTTCACTCGGCTCGACATCATAACCTTCGGCTGTGTGTGGGGTGCGCTTCTGATCGTGGGTCTCGAAGGCCGGATCAGACGATTTGCGGCCGGACGCGCGCTTTGAGCATCGCATGCACTGTGTCCATCGCTTCGGCGACGGTGGACATGAAGGTGAAATGGCTGAGCACCACGTCGCTCGCGAAGCCTTTTTCGATCACATGGTCCAGCATCGCCCGCAGCGGATCGAAATAGCCTTTCAGGTTGATAACGATGACGGGCTTGGAATGCACCCCCAATTGTGCCTCCGTCACCACCTCGAAAAACTCATCCAGCGTGCCCAATCCGCCCGGCAACAGTACGAACGCATCGGACATGCCGATCATCCGCTGTTTGCGCTCCTGAATACTCGGCGTGATGATCGTTTCCTCGGCCGATTTCAGCGGCGGCTCCAGATGCCTTAGATATTGCGGCAACACACCGATCACCGGCGCGCCCGCATCGCGCGCGGCCCGCGCCGTCTCGCCCATCAGGCCGACATTTCCCGCGCCGAAGATCATGCGGAAACCGCGTTGACCAATGGCCGCGCCAAGCTCGCGGGCGGCCTCTATGTAAAACGGGTCGTTCCCTCGGGAAGAGCCGCAAAACACACAGATAGAGGCCTCGCCGATATCCTTGTTCACGAAGGGGTTATGCATGGTATGGCGCGGTCCGTTGCTTTTGCGGGCATTGTCGGTTCTGTTTGCGATACATATACAAGATCACGGTCGGGAGAAAATTTGTGCGGGCTTTCCTTATCATAGCCGCCGTTGCGTTGCTGGCACTTATAGTAGGTTTCTTCTTCTTCGGCAGCGCGAATCTGGGACGTTAAAATATGGCCGGTCAGCATCCTTTGGTCGAAGAAGGCTCGGGCGCCCCATCGTTGCGCCCGCTTTACATGTTGCTGCCGTATCTCTGGCCCAAGGGCAGGGCGGATCTGAAGGCGCGCGTCATCTGGTCGATTCTCTGCCTGCTGCTCGCCATCGTCGCCACCACGCTTTATCCGCTGTTCCTGGCCTATGCGACCGACGCCCTGTCCGCGCAACCGCCTGCCACCGTCGCGCTCGGCTTCGCATTTGCGATGATCTCGGCCTATGCGGTCGCGCGCATTACGATGCAACTGTTCGCGCAGGTGCGAGACGGCATTTTTGCCAAGGTGCAATATCACGCGTTGCGTGAAGTGGGCGTTTCCACCTTCGCCCATGTTCACACGCTGTCGCTACGCTTTCATCTGGAACGCAAGACCGGCGGCCTGTCGCGTATCATCGAACGCGGCACCAAGGGCATCGATACGCTTCTGTCCTTTGCGATCTTCAGCATTTTCCCCACGATCCTGCAGCTTCTGCTGTTCAGCATCGAAATGGTTATCAAGCTGAACGTCTGGGCGGCGCTTGTTACCATCGTCATGGTGGTAGCCTATGTCTGGTTCACCTTCGCCATCACGCGTTGGCGCATCCAGTTCCGCCGCGACATGAACCAGTCCGATCAGGAAGCCAACACCAAGGCGGTGGACAGCCTGCTCAATTACGAGACCGTCAAATACTTCAACAACGAAATGCACGAAACGCGCCGCTTCGACAAATCGATGGAGCGCTTCGCCAACGCCTCCATCCAGGCGCAAACCTCATTGTCAGTGCTCAACATCGGCCAGGCCACGATCATGGCGCTGGGCCTTCTCGCCGTGCTGTCGATCACCGCGGTCAATATAAAGGCCGGTATCCTCACCATCGGCGCGGTCGCACTGGCGAACGGTATTCTCATCCAGCTCTATCAACCGCTGAACCTGCTCGGCACTGTCTATCGCGAAATCACGCAAGCCCTCGTCGATATGGATGCGATGTTCCGCCTATTGCACCGCCAGCAGGAGATCCAGGACAAGCCGGACGCCAAGCCGCTTGTTGTCAGCGGCGGCGAAATCAAATTCGACAATGTGGTGTTCTGTTACGATCCCGACCGCATCGTTCTAAAAGGCGTCAGTTTCACTGTCCCCGCCGGAAAAACGCTTGCCGTCGTGGGCCCTTCCGGGGCCGGAAAATCAACGATTTCCCGCATTCTCTATCGCTTCTACGACATCGCATCCGGCAAAGTGACCATCGATGGTCAGGATATTCGCGACGTCACGCAGGCTTCGCTTCGCGCCGCCATCGGCATCGTCCCGCAGGACACCGTGCTCTTCAACGATACCATTCGCTACAACATCGCCTATGGCCGCATCGGCGCCAACGAGTTCGAAATCAAGGATGCCGCCCGTCACGCCCAGATCGACAAGTTTATCCACGAACTGCCGCTCGGCTACGAAACGATGGTCGGCGAACGTGGGTTGAAACTCTCCGGCGGCGAGAAGCAGCGCGTCGCCATTGCCCGCACGATCCTCAAGAACCCGCCGATCCTGCTTCTGGATGAAGCCACATCGGCGCTGGACACCGGCACCGAACGCGAAATCCAGAGCGCGCTCGGCGAAATTTCGAAGAACCGCACCACGCTTGTCATCGCGCACCGTCTTTCCACCGTGGTCGATGCCGACGAAATCCTGGTCCTCGATCACGGCCAGATCGTCGAACGCGGCCGCCATTCCGAACTCGTGGCGCTCGGAGGTCATTACGCCTCGATGTGGAACAAACAGAAAGAAGCGGCCGAAGCGCGCGAGAAACTCAAAGCCGCCGAGAACGATCCTGACGTGGCACCCGGCATCGCGCGCGCCACGCCGCTCGCAGCGGACTAATCAGTTCGCGAGCTTCGGATAGCTGTCGAACCATGGCCGGTGTTGTTCGACCTGCGCGGCCAGCCGCAACAGCAAACCTTCGCCACCGATGGGTCCGACGAACTGCACGCCAATGGGAAGCCCCGACGATGCGCTCCGATGCAGGGGCAGGCTCATCGCCGGTGTGCCGGTGAGATTGGATAGTTGTGTGAATGGCGTGTATTTCAGATGCCGCCGCGCCATCTGGTGTACATAGCCCGAGCGGAACACGATGCCGCCCAGCCGCAACGCGCGCATGACCCGTACGCCCAGCCTATCGAGAGCACCGGTCGCCATCTCGCCGACGCGTGGTGGCGGCATGGCGAAGGTCGGGGTCATGTAAATGTCGTAGCGCGTGAAGAATTCGCCCAGCGCGCGGCTGTAACTGTTCCAGCGTCCGTGGGCGACGAGATATTCATCGGCACGGATCGCGCGCCCCACGCTGGCAAGCGCCAGCGTATCGAGCTCGAAACCTTCGTCGCCGCAGCCGGTCTCGCGTTTGACCTCCGCAATAGCTGCCGCCGCATTCGCGAAATAGGTGGAAAGGAAATCGTCGGCCAGCGCATTGCCGTCGATGTCAGGTGCGGCTTCCTCCACGTCGTGTCCCAATCCGGCAAGCATTTGCGCGGCGTTTTTCACCGCCGTCACGCAGTCCGGATCGACATCTTCGCCGATGGGGGAGGCGGTTGAAAACGCAATGCGCAAACGTCCGGGCGCGATTTTTACTTCTTCCGCGAACGGCCTGGGGATCGCCGGTGCGGGATAAGGCCCGCCGATCTCGGTGCCCTGTATCGCATCCAGCATCACGGCCGAATCCCGCACCGAACGGCTCACCACATTGGCCGTCGCGCCGCCATGCATCAGTTCCGCGTAGTCGGGACCTGAGGGGCAAAGTCCGCGCCCCGGCTTCAATCCGAACAAGCCGCAAGCAGCAGCCGGCAGGCGGATCGATCCGCCGCCATCGCTTGCCGCCGCCATCGGCACGATGCCCGCTGCCACCGCCGCAGCCGAACCGCCGCTGGAACCGTAAGGCAAATGATCCAGATTCCACGGATTGCGGCATGGACCAAGCGCTTCGGATTCGGTCAGCGCCTTGAAACCGAATTCCGGCGAGTTGGTGTGCCCGAACGGCACCACGCCCGCGGCAAGAAACCGGTCCACCAATGTGCTGTTGTGATCGGGCCGGTAGTCGGCGCGCAGCAGACCCTTGCAGGCATAGGTGGAACGCTCGCCCGCATAGTCCATCAGGAAATCCTTGAAGAGGAAGGGCACGCCTGCAAACGGCCCCTCCAGCTTGTCGTCCCGCAGCCGCTTGCGCGCCCGATCGTCGAAGCGCGAGACGATGGCATTGAGCTTGGGATTGAGCGCATCGGCGCGCGCAATCGCGGCCTCCAGCAATTCGGCGGGCGTCACGTCGCGATTGCGCACCAGCTCGGCAAGGCCAACGGCGTCATAAGCCGTGTAGTCGAATGTCATGCGTTCCCCCCGTCATGAATCGACGCAAGCTATCGCATGTGCGCGCCAAGTTGAAATGCCTTGCGCTTATTCCGCCGCCTCGGGCTTCGGGCCCTGCACGTTGGCCGGTCGTGGATGCAGTTTCGGAATGCCGGCCTTCGCCGCACGCCGCGCCGCTTTGCGTTCGCGGCGGCGATAGGGATACGCCAGCATCGCCGGAACGAGGCCCAATGTGATCATTTTCGAGAACGCCAGGCCGAATACGATGGCCGTCGAAAGCTGAATCCACATCGAGGCATTCGGGCCCCCGATGGTCACTTCGCGCGTCGCAAAGTCGATCTCGATGCCGAACATCATGGGCAGCAGGCCGCCAATCGCGGTCACCGTCGTGAGGAACACCGGCCGCAACCGCTGCGCGCTCGAACGGATCACCGCTTCGATCGGTTCCATCCCGGAATCGCGCAGACGATGGAAGGTGTCGATCAGCACGATGTTGTGGTTCACCACGATGCCGGCGAGCGCCAGCATGCCGGTGCCGGTCATGATGATGGAGAAGGTCTGTCCCATCACCACCATGCCGAGCAGCGCACCGATCATCGCAAGCACCACCGCCACGAGAATCAGCCCCGCATGGTAGAAACTGTTGAACAGCGCCAAGAGCACGATCGCGATCAGGAACAGCGCCAGGAACGCCGCCTCGATCAGGAACGCCCCCGATTCGTCCTGCTGTTCGTCGGCGCCCTTGAATTGCACGCGCACGTCGTGCGGCAACGGCTGGGCCGCGATCCACGTCTTCAGCTTGGCCACTTCGTCGCTCGGCAGCACGCGCGCATCGATGCAATTTGTCTTCACCTGTTCGTTGCACTGCGCCTTCACGTTGGCGCGGATGTGATAGACGCGGTGTCCGTTGATGCGTTCGATCGAGTTGACCTGCTGTTCCGGCACGCGCTTGACGAAATTGCTGATCGGCACCACGCCCTGAGCGGTCGGCACGCGCAGATTGTCGAGCGCGTGCACGCCGCGGTCCTCCTCGGGATAGCGCACGCGGATGTCGATCTCGTCGTCGGCGTCATCAGGCCGGTATTTGCCGACCAGCACGCCATTGGTCACCAGCTGCACTGCGGTGCCGATGGTCTGCGCATTGGCGCCAAACCGGCTTGCCGTTTCGCGGTCGATATCGAGGTTCCATTCGATGCCCGGCAGCGGCCGCGTGTCTTCCACGTCGCGCAGTTCGGGCAGCGTGTCCATATGCTTGCGGATCGTGTCTACCGTCTGTGCCAGCGCGACATAGTCGTCCGACGACACGTCGATCATCACGTCCTTGCCGGTCGGTGGCCCCTGCTGCGGTTGGCGCACTTCGACATGGATGCCGGGAAGGTTGGACGTCTTCTGCCGTATCTCCTCGAGAATCTTCTTGCCCGGCCCGCGGTCCTTGAAGTCCTTCAACTCCACGGTGATGCGGCCAACATTGTCCACCGGCACGCCGCCCTGATTGTTGAGCGTGAAGTTCTGCCCGCCAGTCGTGGCGTAGAGCGATTTGATGCCCGGCACGGTGGCGACGATGTTGTTCACGCCCATCACGATGTCGCGCGTTTCCTTGGCGGAAAGATTGCCGCGCGCCGAGATCAGCACGGAGGCGAAGCTCGGATCGGTATCGACGAAGAATTCGACGCCCTTGTTGAACGCCGTGAACAGGCCCAAGACGACCACGACAACGCCAATTGCGCTCAGCATCACCCTGCCGGGATTGTGCGTCAGCGTATCGGCCAGATGCGCGTACCATCCGGTAATGCCCGGAATCTCGCGCCAGTCTCCCGTCTCCGAAGCTTCGATTGCCTTTTCGTGATCGTCGTCACGCGGCGGCGGTTTGCCGAAAAACCCTCCCAGAACGGGAAGGAAAATCAACGCCACCACCATCGAGCCGGTTAGCACGATAATCAGCGTGATCGGGAAATAGCTCATGAACTTGCCCGATACGCCCGGCCACAGCAGCATCGGCAGGAAGGCGCCGATCATGGTCGCGGTCGCGCTCACCACCGGCCAGAACATGCGCAGCGCGGCTTCAGCGAACGCCTGTTTCGGCGGATGGCCTTCCGTCATTTTCCGGTCGGCATATTCCACCACGATGATCGCGCCGTCGACGAGGATGCCGACGGCCAGCAGCATCGCGAACATGATCATGAAGTTCAGCGTGTAGCCGATGCCGTTCAACCCCATGAACGCCATCAGGAACGAGGTCGGGATTGCAACGCCAACAAGCAGCCCGGAGCGAAGGCCCAGCGCCGCCACGACGATGATCATCACCAGCACGATGGCAAGGATGATGGAATCGGAGAGCGAGCCCAACTGATCGCGAATATCGGTGGAGGCATCGAACAAATAGTTCACATGCACACCCGACGGCCAGGCTTTCATCGCGTTGGCGACGATCTTCTTCACCTGTTCGTTGTTGGCGATGATGTTGGCGCCGATGCGTTTGGTCACGTCGATGGCGATGGTCGGCTGCCCGTCCATCCGGGCATAGGCGGTCGCGTCCTGGAACGTCCGGCGCACGGTCGCCACGTCCTTCAACGTCACCGTCGAATCCGTGGTGGAACGCAGAGGCAGGTTCAAAACGTCCTGTGCGGTTTCAATAACGCCCGGCACCTTGATGGCAAAACTGCCATGGCCGGTGTCGAGCGAGCCCGCCGGAATCAACCGGTTGTTGTTGGAGATCGCGGCAAAAAGTTCGGCCTGCGTCAGCCCATAGCTTTCCAGCTTCTGCGGATCGATCACGATCTCCAGCATCTCGTCCCGATTGCCGGAAAGATCGGCGTCGAGCACGGTGGGAATCGTCTTGATCTGATCGCGCAGGTCGCGCGCCAGCTTATAAAGCGTGCGTTCCGGCACGTCGCCCGAAAGCGCAACCGTAATGACAGGGAAAAGGCTTGCGTTGAATTCGCGCACCGTCGGCGGATCGGCCTCGGTGGGAAGCCTGGAGCGCGTCTGATCCACCAGCGCGCGCACGTCTTCCAGCGCCTTCTGTTTGTTAAAGTTGACGTCGAATTCCATGATGATGACCGCGGCCCCTTGATAGGCGCGCGCGGTGATGTCCTTCAGCCCTTCAACCGAGCGAAGGTTGGTTTCCAGCGGCTTCACCAGCAACCGCTCGCTGTCTTCCGGGCTGATGCCGGGATAAGTCACCTGCACCGCCAGAACCGGGAACGGTATGTCGGGATCGGCTTCCTTGGGAATCTTGATGAAGGAAATGATGCCGCCAACGATAACCACCGCGATCAGCGCGATGACCAATCGGGTGTTGCGGACGGCCCATTCGACGATGCGTGTCATCCGGCCTTCCCCAACGGCTTACTGGTGTCGGCAACGGTCTCGACTTTTTCGCCGTCGCTCACGAATTCCTGTCCGACCGTAATTACCGTCACGCGGTCCGGCAGTCCGGCAATCCACATGCCGTCCGGTCCGTCCGAAACGATCTGCACCGGCACGAAGGCCACCTTGCCGTTCTGCACTGTGCGCACACCCACCGTGCCGTTGTCGTCGAGCACCAGAATACCTGGCGAAATCTGCTGCGCCTTCACGCGCTTCACGGGAATGCGGATGTCGGCGCTCACGCCGTCGCGCAGCTTCGCATCGGGATTGGGCAGCTCCACTTCCACGCGGAACGCGCGTGTCGCCGCATCGGCCTTGTCCGCCACGAAGCGAACCTTGCCCATCACCGTCTCACCGGTGACGAGTTTTACCGTTGCCTGATCGCCCACCGTCACCGAGCCAACTTCCTGTTCGTTCAGCGTGGCCGTGGCGAGGAACGGCTCGGGAGCGATCAACATCGCGCATTTGTCGCCCGCGCGCATGTAATCGCCCACATTCACATAGCGGTCGTCCACCACGCCGGCGAACGGCGCCTTGATGGCAGTGTTGTTGACCGCGATCTGCTGGGTGTTCACCGCCGCGCGCGCCGCTTGCAGCGAGGCTTCCGCCTGCGCCATCTGCGTCTTGGAACGGAAGCCGTCCTTGAACAGGCTCTTGGCGACTTCGTATTCTTTCTGCCGCTGATCGACGAGCGCCTGCGCTTCCGAAAGCCGCGCACCGCGATCGTTCAGCTTCAATTCGCAAAGCACCTGACCGGTTTTCACCCGGTCGCCCTTTTCAAAATGCAGCGCCTGCACCACGCCTTCCACTTCGGCGCGCACGTCCACTTCGTGCAACGCCTGTGTGCGCCCGCGCACCGTGATGGTGGCATTGCGGTCGGTCGCAACCAGCGTGCGCACTTTCACGCGCGGTGTCACATCGGCGTTGGCTTGCGCCTGGTCGGTTTGGCCCGAATGGGGGTGGAAGATGAGGCCCGTGGCCAACCACGCGGTTACGGCCAGCGCAATGCCGATCGCCCACTGATAGCGGGGCTTCATGGAGCGCCAGATGTTCAAGATACGGTCCATAGCTCCACTCACTCCGCCGCTTGTGCGGTCTGGTTTTCGACGGCCGTGCGATGGGCACGGATGAAATTCAGGCTGGCTTCGTAAAGCGTCTGGCCCAGCCCATTGACGAACGCTTCGCCGGGACATTTCGGTTCGCCGTCGCGGATCTGCGTCAGCTTTTCCTCGGTCTGAGCGATATAGGCATTGATCATCGCGGTGATGCGTTCGGGCGGCAGCAGGTGCGAAAAAAGCATCGCAAAGACGAAGGGCGAACGATGCCGGTCTTCCGGCAGCGGCTTCATCAGCGAGCCCAGGAACACGGCGCGTCCTGCCGGGGTGATCGAATAGACCTTGCGGTCGGGCCGCTTCTCCTGGATTTCGGAGCGAACCGAGACCAGGCGCTCCTCCGTCAGCCGGTTCAGCGCCGGATAGATCGAGCCGAAGCTCGCCTCGACGAAGTGCTGATAGCCGTCTTCCTCGAAGGTCTTCTTGATCTCATAGCCGGTGGCATCACCCCGGGTGAGAATGCCCAGACAGATCGTCCGAACGTCCATTAACCAGCCCTTGCCCTATATTGGATCGATATAGATCAAGCCTATATAGGCGGGGTTAACAACGCTTCAAGACATTCGCGCCTGTCGTTTGTGCAATGCAGAATTGCGCCCAATTGAGGTGCAAAAACTACAGCGATTTCAAGCCCGTTTTGGCATTGGAGCCTATAATTGATTTTCGTCCTTTATTTAAGGGATTTTGTCACCTATATTCCGACTATGGAACATAGGCCGCCGACATCGCGAATAGCAAAAAAGCCGGGGCCGGTCTTTGGACCAGCCCCGGCCTTGTGCCGTAAATCCGTGTCAGATCAATTCGATACGGTCGACCTCGACGCCCTTCATCCCCTGGCGGGTCGAATAGCGGATACGTTGCTCCGGCGAAAGGATCGGAATCCCCGAGCGGCGAAGCGCGCTGGCATGAAGGTAGACGTCGCCGCTGCCATCGTTTGGCATGACAAAGCCAAAGCCCTTCTGCTCGTTGAAGAATTTGACCGTGCCTTCGACCATCGGGCCGCTCGGGCCGGAATCTCTGTCCCGGCCGCGGCCACCGCCGCCGAACCGGTCACCGCCGCCGAAGCGGTCGCCACCGCCAAAACGGTCGCCGCCGCCGAAGCGATCACCACCGCCGAAGCGGTCGCCGCCACCGAATCTGTCGCCGCCGCCGAAGCGTCCGCCGCCGAAGCGGCCACCGCCGCCGCCAAAGCGACCGCCGCCGCCACCGCCACCGCCCGAAGGTTCGGCCGTGGACGTGTCCACGCTATGGATCGCCACCACCTGAAGCCCGCGCGGGCTTTCCTGCAGATCGCAGACGATGGTGGAGCCTTGCGGCAGATCGGTATGGCCGAGCGCCGCAAGTGCGGACGCATGGCAGAATGCATCGCTGCCATTGTCGAGAGTGACGAAGCCATAACCCTTGGTGCCGTTGAACCATTTCACTTTGCCCTTCACCGACGCCATTGCGAGGGGCCCAGATCCGCTTTCGAAATTTGCCATGAGCTCGTTGATACCGGCCGGACGCTGACAATGGTTGTGCGCAAGGCTTCCGGCAAAAGCCCCACACGCGGAACCTATCATGCCCAGAGGATCACGGAAATCGCAACCGCTTGCTGCAGGGTTCGCCGCACGGAAATTGGACGGAAAGCGTCCGCCGCGCCACACTTTGGCGGTTTTCACCCGGTCTTCACCATGGATTGTGGTACCACGCGGCGGAAATCCCGCCTGTTTGCAATGCAAAAGGCGGCGTGCGCCCCTGTAACCGCCGCATCCGGCAACACGTATTGGCCCGTATACCCAGCCGAAGGACGCGACTGATGGCTTTTCTTGCTCACGTCGAAGACGCGCCCGAGAAGCGCCTGGTCTATCGCCACACCTTATGGGTGCGCATCGCGCATTGGGTGAATGCGGGCGTGCTGCTGATCATGCTGATGAGCGGGCTGCAGATCTTCAACGCCCATCCCGAACTCTATCTGGGTAAGACGAGCCATTTCGATAGCCCGATCCTTTCGATGCTGGCGTATCGCAAACCCGACGGCCGGATCGAAGGCGTGACGCAGATCGGCAATCTCAAATTCGATACGACAGGTGTCTTCGGTGCGTCGGAGATTTTCGGCGCAATCGTTCCGCGCGGGTTCCCGTCCTGGGCCACCTTGCCGAGCTGGCAATCGCTCGCAGTAGGGCGGCAATGGCATTTCTTTTTTGCCTGGCTGTTCGTGTTCAACGGGCTGGCATTCGGGGCTTACGCCTTCGTCAGCCGGCACTTCAATCGCGATCTTCTTCCCAAGAAACGCGACATCCGGAATCTCGGCAAAGACATTGTCGATCATCTGCGCTTGCGATTCCCCAAAGGCGAAGAGGCGTTGCATTACAACGTGCTGCAAAAACTCGCCTACTTCTCGGTCATCTTTATCCTAGGCCCGCTGATCGTTTTAACCGGTCTCACCATGTCGCCGACGATGGACAGCGCCTTTCCCTTCCTGCTGTGGATTTTCGGAGGGCGCCAGACCGCGCGCACCATTCATTTTCTCTGCGCTTTCGGATTCGTGCTGTTTTTCGTGGTGCATATGGTGATGGTGATTTTGTCGGGACCGCTCAACAATCTGCGTGCCATCATCACCGGCCGCTATGGCATCGAGGTGGACAATGGCTGACGCCAACCGCCGCAAATTCCTGACGCGCTTGAGCGTCGGCGCCAGCGCCGCCTTCCTCGCCGGTTGCGATAAGATTTCGCAAAGCACGGGCGGGCAGGATTTCCTCAAGAAGGGTGCCGATCTCACCTACAAGGTCCAGCGTCTGATCGCGGGCCGCAATTCGTTGGCGCCGGAATTCTCACCCGCCGACATCGCGCCCGTCTTCCGCGCAAACGGCACCCTCGATCCCGATACCGACGATTACAACGCCCACGTTGCCAACAATTTCCGCAACTGGCGCATCAAGGTCGGCGGCCTCGTCGAACATCCCTTCGAACTGTCGATGGCGCAGTTGCGCGCCATGCCGTCACGCACCCAGATCACGCGGCACGATTGCGTCGAAGGCTGGTCCTGCATCGGCGAATGGACTGGTGCGCCCTTGCGCCAGATTCTCGCCAAAGCGCAGCCGAAAGAAAACGCCCGCTATGTCGTCTTCCATTGCGCCGACGACATGAGTTCGGACGAAGACGACGAACAGCTCTATTACGAAAGCCTCGATCTCGTCGAAGCCACCCATCCGCAAACGATCCTCGCCTACAATCTCAACGGCAAGCCCCTTCCGGTGGCCAACGGTGCCCCCGTCCGGCTTCGCGCCGAACGCCAGCTCGGCTACAAGATGGCCAAATATGTGAATGGCATCGAGCTGGTCGAAAGCTTCGCGCATATCCGCGGCGGCAACGGCGGCTATTGGGAGGACCAGGGCTACACCTGGTGGGGCGGGATCTGAATGAAGCCGGAAGCTTTTGATTTCCTGAACAACCTGAGCACGATCTGGGCCATCATCATCGGTGCGGTGCTCGCCACCGCCGGTGGCCTGATCGCCACTTGGGTCGAACGCAATGTCGACCGGCGGCACCGCGAAAGAAACGCCGCGCTCTTTTTCGGCGAGATGCTGTCGACACTCGACGTGATCATGGAATTCGCCTTGCAGGCCCGCGGCGTCGGTGACCCCTATGGTCCCATCACCATGCGTTTCCTGCGCTCGGCACGCCGGGAGATCGATATCTACGATCGCAATCGCGAGACCGTTTTCTTTCTGAGCGACGGTGTGTTGCGGGCGCGCATCCACACCGTCATTCTCCGGCTCGCCATGCCCATCGACGGCATTTTCGACATCACGCAGGAAATCGCTTTGACGGAAGCACAGTTGAAAGCGCTTCCTGCCAGCGATCCCGATCGCGAAGATATAACCAAGCGCATCGAAGAATTGCGCCTGCGCCGCAACACCAGCTTCGATTTTGTCGGCGAAACGGCAGCGCAGTTAAAGGGAATCATTGCCGATCTGGAGCCCATCGCCCGCCAATCTTTCCGTCAGCTTGCGCAGGTAGCGCGAAGCTGAACCAATGTGAAAACGATTGGAAAATCGAAAATTTTTCAGACGTGATAATGACAAGCGTATCAATACCGCCTGTTCTATTTCCGCTATGCACTTGCATTTAAGCCTTTAAATACGGGCTGATAACACCGCTGTCAGCAATTGCTCCGTATAAGACTTAAGGCTCCATCCGATGGATTGTGATTTGACGAAGGCATAGACTCTTCGCATTCAAACCATTTGGGAGCGTAACATGCATTTGTCGAAATGGGGCCTCGCAGCGGCGATTGCCGGTGCCGTCATTACCTCCGCCGCCGCGGCGGAAAGCCAGGTGGCATCGGCTTCGGAGCCCGCGAAGAAGCAGACCATGCGCGAATATTGCGGCGATCTCGTCGCGCAATTCAATGCAGCCGATACCCATGCAATAGCAGCGGGCGATCTTGCCGAAGCCAAGGATCATGCCTCGCGCGGCGAAATGCTGTGCGGCACGATGCCGAAAACCGGCGTGAAAGAACTTTGGCTCGCACTGAAAGACATCGGCGTCGAGCCGAAATAAGACCCGCGGGCGAACGCGCAAGTTCTTTAGAGGCGCGTTCGCCTATGCGGCCTTCTTCCGCGGAATGGGCTGAGCCGCATCCGCCGTCCAAAGATGTTGCGCTGCATACGCCCGCCATGGCCGCCATGCTTTCGCGATATCAAGCAACTCTTCCGCCGTCGCGCGTTTTCCCAGAAATCCATCCATCGCCCGCAACAGTCCCACATCCGAAGCCGGAAATGCGTCCGGCTCATGCAGGGCGCGCAACGCGATATATTGCGCCGTCCATTCGCCGATACCCGGCAGCGCGCACAACCGTTCTACCGCGCTTTCAAGATCGATGGCGGTGCTGAACAGATCGCGTTCCGCCACCGCCGCTTTCGCAACCGCCGACAAGGTGCGGATGCGCGCCCCCGGCATTCCAAGCCCGGAAAGATCGGCGGCTGCCACCTGCGCGGCAGAAGGAAATGTGTGTGTCAGCCCCGCCACGGAGTGCGAGGTTTGCGGCATTGGCTCTCCGCACAACGCCACCAGCTTTCCCGCCAGCTTGCGCGCCGCGCCCACAGTGATCTGCTGACCCAGCACGGCGCGCACCGCAAGCTCGAACGGGTCCCACGCGCCCGGCACGCGCAAGCCCGGCCGCGCTTTGATCGCCTCGGCCAGCCGAGCATCCTTCTTCAGATGCGCCGTGATCGCGCGCACATCCGCGCCGACATCGAACATACGCCTCAACCGCGAAACGATGGTCGGCAACGACTTCACATTGGGAAACGCAATGGTGGCTGCCAGCGCGTGTTTGCCCGCAACCGGCGCCACCGAAACCGTGCCCTGCACGCCGTCGATGGCGATGGTGCGCAGGTAGCGTTCCGGCGTCACCACCTCCACGCCTTCAATCGCGCGCCCTGCAAAGAATTCCATCATCGCCGCCCAGTCATAGGGCGGGGCGTAGGACAAGGTGATCTTGATCTCCGGATCGCGCACATCCTTGCGCCGCAATTCCGATGGCGGGCGTTTGTAAAGCGTGCGGAACGTGTCGTTGAATCGCCTGACGCTTCCGAACCCGGAAGCCAGCGCCACATCCACCATGCTCATCGATGTGTCATGGATCAGCTGTTTGGCGAGATGTACGCGCCGCGTCTGCGCCACCGAAATGGGCGACGCGCCCAGATGTTTCTGGAACAGCCGCCTGAGTTGCCGCTCGCCCACGCCGAGCCGCGAGGCCAGCGCCTCCACATCGGCCTCGCCGTCCAGAAAGCCGTCGCCGATCAGCGCCAGCGCCCGCGACACGGTATTGGACGTCCCGCGCCATGCTCCGATCTCCGGCGAACATTCCGGCCGGCAACGCAGGCAAGGCCGAAATCCAGCTTCCTGCGCCGCCGCCGCATTCGTGAAAAATGACAGATTTTCAAATTTCGGCGTGCGGGCAGGGCAGATAGGCCGGCAATAAATCCCGGTCGAATGCACGCCCACGAAAAGCCGCCCGTCGAAACGGCTGTCTCGGGTTTTCACGGCGCGGTAGCAGGCTTCGCGGTCCAGTATCATGCTCCCTGGTTATAACAGCCGCCTGCGCCGGTCTGGCCATTTTCGGACGGCAATCTTTGCGGGACGGCTCCGCTTATGACATCCTGTCAGAAAGATATCGAACCGGGCAGGAGACCGCCATGAACATCGCCGCCAAAGACCTCAAGCACGATGCCCGCGAGCGCGCCTATTCCATGCCGCTCGAGGAAATCAACGTCGCCGATCCCGAACTCTTCCGCACCGATACGATGTGGCCTTATTTCGAGCGGCTCCGGAAGGAAGACCCGGTTCATTACTGCGCCGAACACGAATTCGGTCCGTATTGGTCGGTGACAAAATACAACGACATCATGGCGGTCGATACCAACCATGCCGATTTCTCTTCGGAACCCTCCATCACCATCGTCGATCCGAAAGAAGATTTCCGTCTTCCCATGTTCATTGCGATGGACCCGCCGAAACACGATGCGCAGCGCAAGGTAGTGACGCCGGTGGTTTCGCCCGGTAACCTCGAATATCTGGCCCCCATCATCCGCGAACGCGCGGGCGACATTCTGGATTCGCTTCCGGTGGGCGAGGATTTCGATTGGGTCGACAAGGTCTCCATCGAACTGACGACAATGACGTTGGCGACGTTGTTCGATTTTCCATGGGAAGACCGGCGCAAGCTCACCTATTGGTCCGACATAGCGACGGCCAGCAAGGAATCGCCCCTGTTCGTCTCCATCGAGCACCGCCGCGAAAAGCTGATCGAATGTGCCGATTATTTCATGCGGCTGTGGAACGAACGTGTGAACGCTCCGCCGAAAAACGATCTGATCTCCATGCTTGCCCATGGCGAATCCACCCGCAACATGGACCGCATGGAGTTCCTCGGTAACCTCGTGCTCTTGATCGTCGGCGGCAACGATACGACGCGCAACACGATCTCCGGCAGCGTGCTCGCGCTGAACGAGAACCCCGACCAATATCAGAAGCTGCGCCAGAACCCCGACCTGATCCCCAACATGGTGTCGGAAACGATCCGCTGGCAAACCCCGCTTGCCCACATGCGCCGCAATGCCATGCGCGATGTCGAACTCGGCGGCAAACAAATCAAGAAGGGCGAGAAGGTCATCATGTGGTACGTCTCGGGCAACCGCGACGACGAAGTGATCGAAAATCCCAACGCCTATCTGATCGACCGCCCGCGTGCCCGCCAGCATCTGTCCTTCGGCTTCGGTATCCACCGCTGCGTCGGCAACCGTCTGGCGGAATTGCAGCTGAAGATCATCTGGGAAGAGATCATGAAGCGCTTCTCGAACATCGAGCTGACCGGCGAACCGAGCCGCGTGCCGTCGAGTTTCGTGAAGGGCTACGACCGCATGCCTGTCCGCCTGCACGCCTGATCGCGAAAAAGGGGCGGGGCGCGCATGGCCGAAAAGAAGCGCAGTTGGCGGCGCAGGCTCGCACTTGTGCTGGGCGCCGTCGTCGCCGTCATCCTCGCAATCGGCGTGTTCACGCCTTACGGCCCGTTTGTCGTGAACGGCCTGCCGGTCAGCGCAGGTGTTTCGGCGCAGCTTGCCTGTGCCGGCGTATTCGTCTCGGGCCGCAATCTCGATGATGTGGTGAAACAGGATGTGATACGCCTGTCGCCGCTCACCAAGATGAACAAATACGCACTGGACGAGGCGAACAAATCCGTCTCTGTCACCTCGCCTTGGGTCACGCGCACATCTGTCTATCGTCCTGGCGTCGGCTGCACGCTTCTTGTCGATTCAACCGCCGACGAATTGCGCGCGCAGGCGAAAGGCATTGCGGTTCCAGCGACAGTGATGCGCCCCGGTCTCTGGCCGGAAGGGGATGAAGTCGATCTGGCGCAGCCGGGCATCAACCACGTGGCACTCGATCGCGCTGTGTCCGATGCGTTCAGCGATGAAACACCCAATCGCGACATCGACACGCGTGCGATTATCGTCGTCTATAACGGCCGTATCATTGTCGAGCGTTACGCACCTGGCTTCGACAAGAACACCCGCTTTCTCGGCTGGTCCGCCAGCAAAAGCGTCGAAGCCACGCTGATCGGGACGCTGGTTGCAAATGGCAAGCTCGCGCTCGACAAACCCGCGCCTGTGCCGGAATGGAAAGACGCGAACGATCCGCGCAGCAAGATTACTTTGCGTCAGCTTCTCAACATGTCGAGCGGTCTCGAATTCCGCGAGCCCTACGATCCGGGCTCGGACAGCACCGCGATGCTGTTTCAGAGACGCGACATGGGCGCTTACGCGGCGTCGAAACCTTTGGCTCATCCGCCCGGTACGTTCTGGTCTTATTCGTCGGGCACCGCGAACATCCTTGCGCGCCTGGTCTTCCAGGCCGCTGGCGGCACGCTCGCGTCATCGCAAGCCTATATGCACGACCACCTGTTCGGCCCCGCGGGTATGACGAGCGCAGTCTTCGAACCGGATGAAACAGGCGATTTCGTCGGCAGTTCGTATTTATATGCAACGGCGCGCGATTGGGCCCGGTTCGGACTCCTCTATCTTAATCGCGGGACCCTCAATGGCCACCGCATCCTGCCCGAAAATTGGTCATCCTTCGTCAGCACGCCCGCACCCGCCGATCCCAGCAAAGGCTATGGCGCGCAATTCTGGCTGAACGGGGTCTCCAAATCCGGCGAACGCGAATTTCCGCATCTGCCTGCGGATTTCTACGCCGCCGAAGGCCACAACGACGAACACGTTGCCATCTTCCCTTCACGCAACGTGGTTATTGTTCGGCTGGGATGGACCACGGGCGAGGCCGAATTCAATCGCGACAAACACTTCTCCGCGATCCTCGCAGCGCTGCCGCAGCATTAGCCGGGTTGTGTTACTATATAGGTGGAGCCAGCTCTCAGGAGATCGGGATGCCGAACTACGCCAAAAGCGCCGAAGCCATCGCCAAACTTACGCCCGAACAATTCCAGGTGACGCAACATAGCGCGACCGAGCGTCCGGGGACCGGCGAATATCTCTACAACAAGGAACCGGGCATCTATGTCGACATCGTGTCGGGCGAACCGTTGTTCGCATCGTCCGACAAATTCGATTCCGGCTGCGGCTGGCCGAGCTTCACCAAGCCGATCGCGAATGTGAAAGAGCTGCGGGATTCTTCGCACGGCATGATCCGCACCGAAGTCCGTTCCGCCCATGGCGACAGCCATCTGGGCCATGTCTTCCCCGATGGACCGCGCGACCGTGGGGGATTACGCTATTGCATCAATTCGGCCTCGCTGCGGTTCATTCCGCGCGCCGAAATGGAGGCTCAGGGTTACGGGGCCTATCTCGATCAGGTGGAGGACATCAAATGACCACGGAACGCGCTGTTCTTGCCGGTGGCTGCTTTTGGGGCGTGCAACAACTGATCCGGCGCCGTCCGGGCGTGATCTCTACCCGCGTCGGTTACAGCGGTGGCGACGTGAAAAACGCCACCTATCGCAACCACGGCACCCATGCCGAAGCCATCGAGATCATTTTCGATCCCGCGAAGATCAGCTATCGCGAGATTCTGGAATTCTTCTTTCAGATCCACGATCCGACCACGGTCAACCGCCAGGGCAACGACATCGGCACGAGCTATCGCTCGGCGATCTTCTACACGAGCGACGAGCAGAAACGCGTCGCCGAAGACACGATTGCCGATGTGAACGCTTCGGGCCTGTGGCCGGGCAAGGTGGTGACGGAAGTGTCGCCGGTAAGTGACTTCTGGGAAGCCGAACCGGACCATCAGGACTATCTGGAGCGCTATCCCAACGGCTACACCTGCCACTTCGTGCGGCCCAACTGGCGGCTTCCGGTGCGCGACAAGGCGGCGAAGGTTGCTGCCGCCGGCAACTGACGCATGGCCGACGCCAAGCTGGAAGTCCGCAATCTGAGGAAATCGTTCGGCCCGCATCTGGTGCTGGATGGCATCGATCTGTCGTTTGCCTTGGGCGAAACCACGGTGCTTGTCGGCCCATCGGGCAGCGGCAAGTCTGTGCTCGCCAAATGCATTCTCGGTCTTTACCCGATCGACAGCGGCGAAATTGTTTTGGATGGCACGGACATCACGCATCTACCCTCGCACAAGCGCACAGAATTGCTGCGCCAGTTCGGCGTGCTTTTTCAGAACGGCGCGTTGTTCGACAGCCTGCCGGTCTGGCGCAACGTCGCGTTCGGTTTGATCGAGGGCAGGGGACAATCTGCTTCGAAGGCCAAAGTGACCGCGCTGGAGCGGCTGCGTCAGGTAGGGCTTGGCGCGGACGTAGCCGAACTGCTTCCGGCAGAACTTTCCGGGGGCATGCAGAAGCGCGTGGCGCTCGCGCGGGCCATCGCGACAAGCCCGCAATGTCTGGTGCTGGACGGGCCGACGGAAGGTCTTGATCCCATCATGGCCGCGGTGGTCGATGAATTCGTCATCAAGACGACGCGCGAGTTGAACTGCACGACGTTTGCGATCACCAACAATCTGTCCTGTGTGAAGAAGATCGCAAACCAGGTGGCCGTTCTGCATGACGGCAAGATCGCGTGGGCCGGTGCCGTGGGCGATCTCGACGACAGCCCAGACAGCTATGTCGAACGCCTCGTCCATGGCAGCGGCGGACGGAAGTAAGCCGTCAGACCAGACAGTCCAGAATCAAATGCCGGTCTTTGCTCGGCGTGATCGCATTGCCGAATTGCGCGCGGATCATGCCGCGCTGGGCTTCCGTCATGTCCGGCGCGCACCAGATGCGCGTCAGCCGCACCTGTTCCTTCGCATCCGGCGCGGGCCTGTCCTTCTCGTATTTCCAGGTCTCGATGCGATCTTCCGGATAGGGTAGGTTGTCACAGCGAACCCAGCCCTTGTCGGTCAGATGAAAATACCCTGCATCGTTTCGTGGCCAGACGGACATGTGCTTACACTCCCTATATCACAACTCTGCCGCGAGGATGCGCCAATGGCCTTGATGTGGATCAAGCAGGATTTGCAAGCGTGACATCGTCTCCGCCATCTTCACACCTGCGTTTCAACCCGCTGCTCGGCAAATGGATTCTCGTTTGTCCGACGCGCGGCAAGCGCCCGCAATCCGAAAAGGAAGAAACGTCGCCGCCCGCCTGCGACATCCCTTACGATCCCACCTGCTATCTCTGTCCCGGCAACACGCGCGCCACGGGCACACGCAATCCTGCCTATTCCTCCATCTATGCGTTCGATAACGATTTTCCGGCCCTTTCGCGCGAGCCGATAAAGGAAGATGACGTTCTGTCCGGCCTGTTGCAGCATCATGGCGAGCGGGGCATCTGCCGTGTGCTCTGCTATTCGCCGCGCCACGATCTGCCGCCCGCAATGTTGCCGAACGCGCAGATGCGGGCCGCAATCGACGCCTGGGTCAATGAGTACGAAACGCTCGGCGCCACGAACTGGATCGGCTACGTCCAGATATTCGAAAATCGCGGCGCCATCGGCGGCGCCAGCAGCCGCCACCCGCACAGCCAGATCTGGGCCAGTGCCGACATCCCGCCCGATCCGCTGACCGAACAGACGAACCAGAAATCCTATGCGCAAACGCATGGCGGCTGTCTGCTATGCGATTATCTGATGCTCGAACTTTCGCTCAAGGAACGTATCGTCTGCGAGAACGACGGCTTTGTGGCGCTGGTGCCCTATTGGGCGATCTGGCCCTTCGAAACGATGGTCATCCCGCGGATCCATTTCGGCGCGATCCCTGAAATGGATGGCGCCATGCGCGATCACCTGGCCGACATCATCAAGCGCCTTACCACGCGCTACGACAACCTGTTCCAGATTCCGTTTCCGTATTCCATGGCGACGCACCAGTCGCCCACCGATGGTGCCAAACATCCCGAATGGCATTTCCATATTCACTACTATTCGCCCATGCGTTCGGCGACCGTGCAGAAGGTGATGGCAGCTTATGAGTTGGGGGCCGGTCCAGAACGCGACGATTTACCGGAAGACGCTGCGAGTGCGCTGCGCGACGCCAGCGAAATTCACTTCCTCACCTGCTGAACGGCGTGTTCACGGCCGCATGAACATATAGTCGGTATCGGGATCGCAATTTTCCGCAAGGAACATCAGTTCCGACCGAACGTCCTTCACCGGGCGTTTGCGCAGATAGTTCGCGATCACCTCGGATATGAGGTAGCGCCCAAGCGCGTTGCCGTCGCAGCTTTCCTTTTCGCCTTCGGCAAAAGCAGCCGTCACATGCCTCTTGGCGATTTCCGATGCGCTCATGAACCATCGTCCTTGCTTTTGGCGAAGTGTATTTCGCCCGAAGGCGGAAATGTTGACGCAGATCAACCCCTTTTGGTCTGAACGATTTAACCTTTCCATCAACGATGGAGGCCGCCATGTCATTCAAGCAAATTCTCGTTCCGCTAAGCGGCAGCGAACAGGATGAGGCAACGCTTGCCACGGCGTTTACGATCGCCGCATCGTCGAACGCACATGTCTCTGGCCTTTTCGTGAGGCCGGATGCGCGCATGGTGACACCGATTATCGGGTTCTCTCTGTTTCCCGACGTCATCAGCGAAATCTCCAAATCGGCGAAGCAGGTGGCCGATGAAGCCACGCGCACGGCCCGTCGCCGTTTCACCAACGCCGCCATCAAAGCCAAAGTGGAAATCCTGGACCGGCCGAAGCAGATGAACACGGTGTCCGCGTCGTTCCATGAGGACGAAGGCTTCACCTTCGAACGCGTCTCCCAAGCCGCAAAATTCGCCGATCTGGTCGTCTTCGGCCCCTTTGGGTCGGAAGACGATTATCAGACTTCAGCAACCTTCGCCGACGTGTTGCTCACAGCCAAACGCCCTGTCCTGATCAGCCCGAAGGCGATGGGCGCTTCACCGGGCAGGGTGATGATCGGATGGGACGGCGGCCACGCCACGGCGCGGGCCGTATGCGCGGCGATACCCCTGCTGGTCAGGGCCACAGAGATTGAGATCGTCACCGTGGGCCATGCATCGCCGGAGGATAGTGGCTTTGCCGCCTTGATCGATTACCTCTCGCTGTCCGATCTCGCCGCACGAAAGATCGAAATCGAAAAAGGCGGCCATTTGATCGGTGAACGTCTGCTGGAGGCGGCTCAGAAGGGCAAAGCCGATCTCTTGGTGATGGGTGGATACGGTCACAGCCCGCTGCGCGAGTCGATTTTCGGTGGCACGACGGCCTTCGCCATTGCGGACAGCTCGGTGCCGATCTTCCTGGCGCATTGATCGCTCAGCCGGGATTGAACAGCGACCGCATCTTGGCCAACAGGCCGGTTGGTTGCTTGGGAGCGTCTTCGATCTCGAAAACGATCTCGTCCACATGCCGCGGGCGATAGTAGCTGCTGAAGCGTATCCATGTCGGCCTGACCCGGAAATAGGTCAGCCCTGGCCAGTCCTGGTGGGCGCGTAAATCCGGCCACGCCTCGAAGAAGATCTTCAACAGTGTGTCGCGCTCGCTGCCGATGGGTTCGTCAACAACGCCTTCATATTGCAGCGTCTGCTGATCTTCACCGAGCACGGCCGCCAGATGCGGGTTGCGTTTGAGGTTGGCGAACTTCCGCGTGGCGTCGGTCGTCTCGAAGATCAGCTCGAGATCGGGCGTAACCGCGACGCCCACAAGAGCGGCTTCCGGCTTCTGCCCTTCCGAAACGGTGGAGATCACGGCATAGCGCTGCCGCGCCATGAAGTCGTGGAGGGTTTTCTTTTGAGCGTCGGTTGGGCCGGCCATCGCAACTCTCCCGCCGCGAGATCAGTGCGGTGCGTGCGAGGCAATCTGGGGCGTCATGCGGTCGAGGCGCGAGAAATATTTTCGCGCATAGTCCACGATCTGTCCGTCAGAAGGATGATCGGCATTGGCCACCGCCATCACACGCTGAGAAATCCTGGGCATATGCAGATTGAGCCAGGCACGCAGCTGCCATTTCACATGCCCAGGCCCCACGATCAGGATCTCCGCGGGGTCCGTCAGCGCGGCGGCTATATCTTGGAGGTAGTTCTCGTCTTCACGTATGTGGCCGGAGCCGATGCTGCCGGACTTGTGGTGGATCTGCTTCTCCGCGTTCCAATGGCGGATGGTGCGCTGCTCGGCGTCCTCGCGGTTGAACGCAAAGATCTTGGCCTGGCGATGATCGATCCAGACAACGGCATGTTTGTGCGTCATTTTCGTACCTCCAGTCGCGCCGTCATTCGTCGTCTTCGCCAAGTGCCATCGATTCCAGCACGTCGGAATTGCGAACGACGATCTGGTGGCGATTGGGAATGGAGATAATGCGCGAGCGTTTCATCTCGCTCAGTGCCCGGCAAACGGTTTCTATCGTCAGTCCCAAATAGTCCGCGATATCCTGCCGGCTCATCGGCACATCGATGGTGTTGCCATTGTCCCTACGTTCGATCATCTGCAACAGGAACGATGCGACACGTTCCTTCGCCGTCTGGCGGCCAAGCATCAGAAGGTGATTCTGGGCCGAAAGGAGATCGCGGCGCAGCATCTGCATCAGCGAATGGCGCACACCCTGTTCCTCGCGCTCCAGCCGCTCGACGCGCGCGCGGGGAAAGCGCAGCGCGGTTACGGGCCCGAGGGCCTCGGCCGTCACCGCATGTTCGTTCGTCCACTCGAAACCGAAATGATCGCCGTCCAGTGCGAATTCGGTGATCTGTCGGCGGCCGTCCGCCAGAAGCTTGCAGATGCGCACCGCGCCGCTGACAACCTTGTAGGCATAGCGGGCATCGTCGCCTTCGGCGAAGATCGTTTCGTTCGGCCCGAAATGGGCAACCGTTCCGATCGCCTGGAAGGCAGGCGCCGCTGTATTGGCCGGAAAGGATGGCTGTGGGGTGCTAAATGTGTCGTAAGAGACGGCGGTTGCGGTGTTCAGGTCCAGCGACATTCGAAGCCCCATCGGTATTTCGACGGTGCAAAACTGACCTGAATCTCGGGTGTGTGGAATCCGGACGAACGCCTAGGTAATTCTACTTATTCTCGCCGCGCCAGCGCGGCAGCGTCCGGATATGGTCGATCCAGGCCAGCAATTCGCCCTGTTCGACCGGCTTAATGAGAAGCGCTGCAATATTGGCCCGCTTTATCCGCTGGCTGAGCGCCTCGCCGGCCGATGCGTTCATCAGAATGGCGGGTGTCCGGTCCGCCTTCGACCGAAGCTTTTCCACCAGCTCCAGCCCTGTCATGCCCGGCATCTGCTGATCGACCAACAGACATGAGACCGATTTGCGCAAAGGCGAGGAGAGAAATTCCTGGCCGGAGGTAAAGCTCGTCACCGTCAATCCATGCGATTGCAAAAGCGTTTGCAAAGAATCGCGCACAGCGTCGTCGCCGACAACAATGCCGACATGGATGGAGGTCTTGGGCGCTTTGCCGGCAGTCATCTCAACTCTTTGCAACTTATGGCATTTCAGCTTAACTCTCTCGGCGGAAAGTTCCTTGATCCGTCTCAATGCGCCGCGCGCTCTTGCGCCGCACAGACGCATTATTTGGAGGGCGGGATGTCCATTCGGAATCTCGAAGCGATTTTCCGGCCACGGTCCGTGGCGCTGATCGGCGCCAGCACCCATGAACATTCCGTAGGAAATGTCGTCGCCCGCAACCTGATGTCGGGCGGATTTGCAGGCCCCGTGATGCCGGTCAACCCGCATCACAAGGCCGTGGCGGGATCGCTCGCCTATCCGGATGTGGCCTCGCTCCCCATGACCCCCGATCTCGCGGTGATCTGCACCCCTCCGGAAACCGTGCCGGGTCTCGTGTCGCAATTGGGTGCGCGTGGCACCAAGGGTGCTGTCGTCATCACCGCCGGCTTCGGCGAAGGAAAGGACGGCGGCAACCAAAGCCTGCGCCAGGCCATGCTGGATGCCGCAAAGCCAAACCTGCTTCGTATCGTCGGCCCCAATTGCCTGGGCGTTGTTTCCACCGAAATCGGTCTCAACGCATCCTTCGCGCAGATCAACGCGAAACCCGGCGGCATCGCACTGGTGGCGCAATCGGGTGCGGTGCTCACGACCGTGCTCGACTGGGCGAGCGCGCGCGACATCGGCTTTTCGCATCTCGTTTCGCTGGGTGACATGAGCGACGTCGATTTCGGCGATTTGCTCGATTACCTCGCGCTCGATCCCAACACGCATGCTGTCGTGCTCTATGTCGAAGCTGTCACGCAGGCGCGCAAATTCATGAGCGCGGCCCGCGCCGCTGCCCGCATCAAACCGGTCATCGCCATCAAGGCGGGCCGTCATGCAGCCGCCGCGAAAGCCGCGCTGTCACACACCGGCGCGCTCGCGGGTGCGGATGCGATTTATGGCGCCGCGTTCAGGCGGGCGGGCGTTTTGCGCGTGATGACGTTAGATGAAATCTTCGACGCACTCGAAAGCATCGCGACGTTGAAAGCCAATGTCGGCGACCGCCTCGCCATCCTCACCAATGGCGGCGGCATCGGGGTATTGGCCACGGATTCGCTGCTGGACCGGGGCGGCAAACTCGCCGAACTCTCCGCCGAAACGATCGCCAAACTCGACACCATGCTTCCCAAGACCTGGTCGCGGGGCAATCCGGTCGACATCATCGGCGATGCTCCGCCGCAACGTTATGCAGATGCGCTTTCCGTGCTGTTAGAAACGCCGGAAGTCGATTGCGTTCTGGTGCTGAATTGCCCGACAGCGGTGGCGTCCGGAACCGATGCCGCCCGCGCCGTCATCGAAACCGCCGCCAGACACAAGCGGCCTCTGCTCACCAATTGGCTCGGCAAGGAAACGGCTGAAGCCGCGCGCGATCTTTTCAACAAAGCGGGGCTCCCGGCCTATGAAACGCCGGATCAGGCGGTGCGTGGTTTCATGCACCTGGTCCGCTATCGCCGCGCGCAAGATGCGTTGCGCGAGGTGCCGCCATCCTTGCCAACCGAATTCGCGCCGGACCTGCAAGCCGCGCGCAAACTATTGAAAGACGCGCTTGCCGAAGGCCAAACCTGGCTCGATCCGCTGCGGCTGAACGCTCTGTTGCAGTGTTATGAGATCACCGCACCAAAACTAGGCTGGGCGAAGGATGTAGCGGAAGCCGCGGCATTGGCGGACTCCTTTGGCACCGCCGTCGCTCTTAAAATCCAGTCTCCTGATATCGTGCACAAATCCGATGTCGGCGGAGTCGTGCTGGGCCTGCGAACGCCCGCCAGTGTCCGCGACGCGGCAACTGCGATGCAGAAGCGCATTGGCGAAGCACTGCCCAACGCGAAACTTGAAGGTTTCCTGGTGCAGGAAATGATCGTGCGGCCGAGCGCGCACGAACTCATCGCTGGCATGACCGTGGACCCCACATTCGGCCCGGTGCTACTGTTCGGTCAAGGCGGTACCGCGGTGGAAGTGATCGGCGACAAATCGCTGACGCTCCCCCCGCTCAATCTGGCGCTCGCCCGTTCCACCATGGAGCGCACCCGCGTCTTCCGCCAGTTGCAAGGCTATCGCGATCGTCCGGCCGCCGATCTGAATGCGCTGGCGCTTACGTTCGTCAAACTCTCGCAACTCGTCTGCGATCATGACGAGATATCGGAAATCGACATCAACCCGCTGCTGGCCGACGAGAAGGGCGTCATTGCACTTGATGCGCGCGTGCGCCTGGGCGCGGTCGATGAGAAGGCGAGGGGCCGCCGCTTGGCGATCCGCGCCTATCCGAAAGAACTAGAACAAACGCTTTCGTTTCCGGAATTGGGCCAATGCCTGTTGCGCCCCATTCGGCCCGAAGACGCGGGCGCGATCGTGCAGCTGTTCCAGAAACTCATCCCGGAGGACGTTCGCCTGCGCTTCTTCTCGCGATGGCGCGAAATGCCGCCCGCGCAATTGGCCCGTCTCACGCAGATCGACTATGACCGCGAAATGGCATTCGTGTTGCTGGCACCCACGGCAGACGAAATCCTCGGCGTCGTGCGCCTCTCCGCCGATCCGGACAATGTGCGCGCGGAATTCGCCGTTCTGGTTCGCAGCGACCTGAAAGGCCACGGCATCGGGCGCATCCTGATGCAGCAATTGATCGAACACGCCCGCACACGCGGGTTGAAGGAACTGTTCGGAGAGATACTCCCGGAAAACGCGCTGATGCTCGCACTCTGCCGTGAACTGGGCTTCACCGTGGAGACGCAGCCCGGCACGGCTGGGGTTGTCCGCGCATCGTTGAAGCTCTAATCCGCCAAACTATTTCGTGGAAAGCACCATGCGGATCAAATCCGCAATGTTGCCGGCATGCATTTTTTCCATCACATGCCCGCGATGAATATCGACCGTGCGCGGCGAAATCGAAAGCGCGCGCGCGACCTCCTTGCTGGTGTTGCCTTCCGCAATCAGGTCGAGGACTTCGCGTTCGCGATCTGTCAGCGAAGCAACACGTTCTTTCACTGCTTCGATTTCCGCATCGTTCCGATGGTCCTTCCGGCTCGCAAGCGCCCGGCGAATGCTTTCCACCAACGCTTCTTCACGGAACGGCTTTTCCAGAAAATCGACCGCGCCGGACCGCATCGCCCGAACCGCGAGCGGCACATCGCCATGGCCGGTGATGACGATGATGGGCAGGTTGATCCCGCGCCGCCCTAATTCATCCTGCAGGTCCAGCCCATCCATATCTGGCATTCGGATATCGACGATAAGACAGCCGTCCATCTTTCGAACGTCTGCCGAAAGGAATTTCAATGCGGATTCGAACGCGTGAACCTCAAAGCCCGCAAACTCCAGCAAAATCTTGAGTGAATCTCGCACATCGGGATCGTCATCCACGACATAGACGGTGGATTTGTCCGTCATTCCTCATCCTCCGCGATGCCGCCGATGGGCAATCGCAGTTTGAATGTCGCGCCTTTGGGCGAATTTTCGTCCAGCCACAAACGCCCGCCATGGGCTTCCGCGATCTTGCGGCAAATGCTCAGGCCCATCCCCATGCCGCTGTCCTTGGTCGTCACAAAGGGATGGAACAACCGGCTCACCACGTCTTCCGGAAGTCCGTGGCCGGAATCGCTCACGCTCACTTCCACTTCATTGCCATCGAGTTGCGTTCGCAGCGTCAGTTGCCGCTTGGGCAAGCCCGCCATCGCCTCGATGGCGTTGCGGATCAGGTTCACCAGAATCTGCTGGATCTGAACCTTGTCGATCAGCACAGGCGGCAGAACCGGCTGCAATTTCAAAGTCCATTTGATCCCGGAATCGCGCACGCCTGCGAGGCCTAACGCGATGGCGTCCTCCACCACCTTGTTGATGTTCTCTTCGGCGCGATTGGGTTCGCGCTTTTCGATGAAATTGCGCAATCGCCGGATGATGAGCCCCGCGCGCTCCGCCTGATCGATGGCACGGTTCAGAATATCCAGAAGCTTTGCCCCCGGCTCACCCAGCGTGCTTGCCACGTGGCGCGCGGCGCTGGTGTAGTTCAAGAGCGCGGTCAGCGGCTGGTTGATCTCGTGCGCCAGCGCGGACGTCATTTCCCCCATTGCGGTCATGCGCGTGACGTGCAGCAGTTCGCCCTGCAATTCCTGAATGCGTTTGTCGCGGGCGCGGCGTTCGGAAATGTCGCTGACGATGCCCACGAAAATCCGCTGGCCGTTGACCTCGCCCTCGCCGACAGAAAGGTACATCGGGAAGGTCGAGCCGTCCTTGCGCCGTCCCACCACTTCGCGGCCGATGCCTATGATGTGCGGTTCGTGGGTCTTCAGATAGCGTTCGATATAGGCGTCGTGCTCGCTGTGATAAGGCTCGGGCATGAGCATATCGACATTGTGGCCGATCACCTCATCCGGGGTGTAGCCGAACAGCTTCTGGCAGGACGGGCTGAAGACCTGGAGCCTGGCCTTCTCGTCGATGACCATGATTCCATCGATCGCTGTGTCGATGAGCGCGCGGAAAAGCGCGTCATCATTGGCGATTCTGGCAATCTTCAGTTGCGGCATTGTTGCGCGAATTGTACCCCGCAACCCAGAATAGCATCCTCATGCGTCGGGAGCCACCGTCAGCTGCGGCGGTTCGCCTGCCAGTTGGCATAGGCCAGAACAAGTCCAAACAGCGCAAATACCGACGTCACGAACACGGTGACGACCACTTCATGTTGCGGCATGCAACTCTCCCATTTCGAACGCGCTCGATCTTTGCCGGGTGCTGCATGTTGCCGATTGACGAAAATCAAATGCACCGCGGCCCGCGTCAAACTGCGCGGGGTCGCGGATAAAAAACTCCCGGCTCTGCGGAGGCAGAACCGGGAGAGTGATAGGCGCTAGATGGAGGGGGATGTGGAAAGCGCCTATTCTGCTGCCATGGCGACGGGGTGACCGCCCTCCATGGAATTGAGGATGCGCGGATCGTCGAAGATCGGAATGCCGACCTCTTCGTACTTCTTGCGAACCGTCGGCGTGATGAGGCCCACGCGCGCGATTGCCGGAAGCATCAGGTCTTTCAACGAATGCACCTGGCCCGGCGGCAATTCCTGCAACAGGCCCATGTCTTTCGCTTCGTCGAGGCCTTTGAAGAAATCGTCCGCATCGATGCCCGAATTGGCCAGCACTTCCAGAAAGCCGGGATCCATCCGGTTGGCAAGGCCTTGCGCTTCGCCCATGGTCGTCGCCTGAACGATGATGTTGATCGCGTTGAAGGCAAATTCGGCCAGATCTTCGCGCGCCGCTTCGTCCAGCTTCGCAATCACCGGCTCCAGATAGACATAACCGAACGAAACATGCCGCGATTCATCGCGCATCACGTTGTAGGTGATCTCTTTCAAAAGCGGGCAGGTGGTCGAATGATACATGTTGCTGAAGGCGCCCAGCGCGAGGCCTTCCACGATCATGTTCATGCCGATCATCACCTTCTCGTAACGATCGGATTTCAAGGTCGCGTCGATGATCGCCTTCAGCCACGGCGACATCGGATAGACCATCGCGATCTTGTCGCAATATTTGGCGTAGACCTCCACATGCCGCGCTTCGTCCATCGTCTGCGATGCGGCATAGAGCTTGGCTTTTGCATCCGGCACCGAATGCGTCACGCAGGCCGCGGTCATAAGCGCGCCCTGCTCGCCATGCAGGAATTGCGAAAGGAGTTGCGCGGTTGAGTGCGCGGTAAAGGTCTCACGCTGCGATTTCGACAGCTTGTTGAAGAACGGCATCTTGTGGAACAGCGATGCACGATCCGAAACCAGCGGCTTGGACGGATCGACCGCTGTGTCCCACGGCAGCACTTCGTCGGAATCCCATTGCTGTTGCTTGGCGCGCCTGTAGAGGTCTTCAACCTTGCCGCGCCCGAGTGCGTAATCGAACGTCCAGGCGATCTCCATCGGATTGCGATAGCAATCGTCGGGCGTCATCGTGACTTTCCAATCGCCTTTTTGAACGATTCTGGGGGTGGTTTCCTGAGCCATTTGGTTCTCCGTTTTTGGCCTTGGAAATAGTTGACACCGGCGTCACGTTTGGGAGTTGACCTAAATCAATCGCACAAAGATTTTCCCGAATTGCGATTGCCTCTCAGAGGCTTACTCATAAATGAACTCAGGCCCGTCGAGGTTGATTTCCGGGAGTTCTTTGCGCTCTTTCCAGTAGTCCTGCGTGTGCTGCCATTCCGGCTTGTCGCCACGCTTCGGCAACAGGTGCATGGAGCGCATCAGGTAGTTGGGATTGAAGTTCTGCGGATCCATCCACGGCAGCAGCGGCATCTTTTCGTCTTCGGGCCGCAGCGCGAGGGAGACTTTCTTCGCGCCCTTCTTCGTCATGTGGTTCAGCAAACGGCAGACGAAATCGCCCAGCAGATCGACGCGCAGCGTCCAGCTCGCGCGGAAATAGCCGAACACCCAGAGAAGATTGGGCAGGCCGGTGAACATCATGCCGCGATAGGTCACGGTCTCTGCGAAATTGACCGGCTTGCCGTCCACGGTGAAGGCAATGTCGCCGAGAACACTCAAATTGAATCCGGTGGCGGTGATGATGATGTCCGCCTTCAGCTCCTTGCCGGAACGCAACAGGATGCCGTTTTCGGTGAAGCGCTCGATCTCGTCGGTCACCATCGACGCCTTGCCGGAGGCGATACCTTTGAACAGGTCGCCTTCCGGCACGAAAGCGATGCGTTGCTGCCACGGCCGGTATTTCGGCGTGAAATGCGTTTCCACATCGTAGTCCGGCCCCAGATAGGCGCGAACGCCGGCCAGCAGTTCCTGCTTGACCACTTCCGGCTCCTCCACGGAACGCTGGGTAAACAAGTCCTGGTCGCGCAGGATGCGGCGGCGGACAATTTCGTGGATCCAGCTTTCGTCGATGTCGAGTTCGCGCAGCTGGTTGGCCAGATCGTTCTCGTTGCGCGCCGGAATGAAATAGGTCGGCGAGCGCTGCAGAACCGTCACATGGGCACAATCGGCTGCGATGGCGGGAACAACGGTGGCCGTCGTCGCGCCTGATCCGATCACCACAACATTTTTGCCCTTGTAGTCGAGATCTTCCGGCCAGGTTTGCGGATGGACGATCTTGCCCTTGAACGTTTCCATTCCCTTCCAAAGCGGTGTGTAGCCTTCCGCATGGCGGTAATAGCCCTGGCACATCCACAGGAAGTTCGTGGTGAAGCGCAACTTTTCGTTCGTGTCAGTGCGGACAACATCCAAAGTCCAGAGGTTGTCCTTGCTGGACCAACTCGCCGACGCGATCTTGTGCTTGTAGCGAATGTGGCGCGCGAGATCGTTTTCTTCGATCACCTCGCCCATATATTTCAGAATCTCGTCTGCGGTCGCGATCGGCGCGCCAACCCACGGTTTGAAGCGATATCCAAAGGTGTAGAGATCGCTATCCGAACGCACGCCGGGGTAGCGGTGCATCAGCCAGGTGCCACCGAAACTTTCCAATCCTTCCAGGATCACAAAGCTTTTGTCCGGGCATTGCTCTTTCAAGTGATACGCAGAACCAATTCCGGAAATTCCGGCGCCTGCAATCAGAACATCGAAATGTTCGACTTTCGGCTTTGCTTTCGGTTCAGGTCTGACAAGCGTTGCGGTTGCACTCATGACGCGTGTTCCCCGATAATTTGTCAGTATCATCGGGCAAAGCGCATCCGGCTCGTTGATTAAGATCAACCGGCAAAGGCGGCAGTTCAGTGCGTCAGTGCGCTATAGCCGTTCCAAAGAATTTCGATTCCGATGCACAGCATGATAAAGGCCGACAGCCGCACCATCACATTTGTGCCCGTCTTGCCCAATATCCGCACGAGGTTCTCCGCAAAGCGGTAGCAGAAATAGATCGTCAGCGTCATCGCCACGATCGCCGCCACCGCACCGCTCGCAAGTGTGATGAGATGCGGTACGTCCACATCATGCGGCCGCTGGCTGCCCAGCGTGATCGCAACCGAAATCGATCCGGGCCCGACCGTCAGCGGCATGGTGAGCGGGTAGAACGCATCGACCGTCCGCGCCGATTGCGCGGCATCCCCATCCGGCCGGTCGTCGGAATTGAGTAGTTTCCACCCGAAAGAGGTCACCACAAGCCCGCCCGCAATGCGCACCACCGGAAGGCTGATCCCGAAGAATTCGAGAACGTGAGAACCGACGAACAGCGAGCCCAACAGCAGGAAGAAACTGTTAAAGGACACGCGCGTGGCAAGCGATCTGCGTTGTGCATCGGTACAGAATTGCGTCATGCCCAGGAACAGCGGTGCACTGCCCACCGGATTCACGATGGGAAAAAGGCCCGCATAGATAATGAGAAACGTACTCGCGAGAAGGTTGGTCTGCCACATGCGAAGGGTCTGCCCGCTGCTTCGCCGGCCATGCTAACAGAAAAGCCTTATTCGGCGAGCAGCTCCGCATCGATCGGCCGCCAATTCAGCCGTTCAACCCCGGCAGGCGCGCAATTCCTCCAGAATGGACGCCGCCGCCGATTGGCCTCCCGCGCTCGTCCATCGCAGGCGCATCCGCACATCGTCCGCCGAAAGCGATGTTCCGCTTGTCGTCAATTCCAGCAGCGCGCGATGGTCGCGCCGCAATCTCCGTCCGACGCGTTCGAACACGAACAACACGACCATGGCGGTCAGCGAAAGCTGGCTCGATATAACCGCCATCGATGATGAGGCCGATCACCGTAACGAGCCACAACGTCGCTAGGGTCGTCACGCCCGTCGCCGGGCGCCGCGTCGCACGATCGCGCCCCGCAAATGAGTTCCGCCGCTGGACGCGCGGCGATGTTCGATCAAGGCGGCGGTGTTCAAAACACGATCCCTTTCGGGATCGAAACGTGCCTGACGGGCTCAAGCGTCCCTGAAATCCCCACGCAGCGCTGCAACCTGAATGAGGGGATCGATTGTTTAGTCACCTAAGGTTGCGAGAAAACCTTTGTTTTTAACCGGTTACATCATTTCGATTTTTCCAAAAGTAAATTTTTGGTAAAAGACCTCAACGGGGTAGGGGTACCTCTCTTGCGTAGTGGGAAGATCGCTTCGGTGATCGCGCCGGCGTTTGTGGCGGCCGTTTTGCTGTGGCCGTTGTGGAGTGTCGTTCTTCCGGCGATGACCGATTATCCGGCACACGTTTCTGCGCTTTACGTGCAGATGCACGCGCACGACCCGGCTTTCACGCGGTTCTATCAGACAGAGTGGGACTTCGTGCCCGATCTCGCGTCCGAGATCCTGGTGCCGCTGTTCTCCACCGTTCTTCCGTTCCTCACCTCGGTGAAAGTTTTCATGAGCCTGGCGCTGGTGATGTGGGTGGCGGCTCCCTTCGCCGTCCAATACGCGCTCTACAGGCGTGTCGGCGTCACCGCGCTTGCCGGCGCGCTCTTCGCCTACAACGCTGGCTTCACCTGGGGCTTTATCAATTTCTATTTCGCCGCGGGATTGGCACTTCTTCTTTTCGCTGCCTGGATCGCGACGGAAAAGCACGGCGGCCCCTTGCGCACGGCAGCCTTTGCACTCGCCACGATCGTACTTCTCTATGCCCATGCGCTCGGCGTTTTCCTGCTCGCCATTCTGTTGCTCTTTTTCGAAATGGTCCCGGTGGAAGACGACCGCAGAGGTTCCCTCTTGCGCCGCATGGGTACGGTTGCGCTCGTCCTGCTACCGGCCACATTGTGTTTTCTCTTCCTGCGTCCAGCGGCGACGGGCGCACACGAATTCAGCTTCAACTTTTTTTCCTCCATCCCCCGTCGCATCGAAGCTGCGATGCAAGACGGCTTCGACACCGCCGCCTTCTTTCCGCTTGCCGTGCTGGGCCTCCTGGTGATCGCAGGTATTTTGACGAAACGTGTCTCGCTCCATCCGCGCATGATCGCGGTGCTGTCCGCGCTTGCCGTCTTCTGCTTGCTCGCGCCCACGGTGGCGGGCGGAGGCTGGGGGATGCACATCCGCTTCCCGGCAGCTTTTTGCCTTCTCTTCTTCGCGGCCATGGACGTGAAGCTCGAACCCCGCGTTCGCGCGGCTTTCGCGGCCATCGCGGTCACGCTTGCCGTCATTAACGCGGCCACGCTGTTTCTGAGTTGGCGCACAGAAGATCGTCAATATGCGGAATTCCGTTCCGCCATGAACCAGGTGCCCTCCGGTTCAAAACTCTTCACCGTGCTCGACGAGAAAGCGCTCGGCGGCAGCGACACCCGCGTCTATCGCCACATGGCGGAATACGCGATCATGGATCGCGCCGTCTTCGTGCCGCTGATGTTCACCACCCGCGGCCAGCACGTCGTACATACCCGCGCAGAGTACGAACCCATCGCTTCGCTCAGTTCCGCCCAGGGCCACGAGGCGCCGCTCGCGGCCCTTGTGGATTTCGCGCGCGGCGATTTCCGCGCCGATGAGAGCCTTACCTATCTCAACCGCTGGCCCTGCAACTACGATCAGGTGATCGTCATCCATCTCGGCAAGCCGCAAAGTCCGGTGCCAAGCCTGCTACAATTGAAGCAGGCTTACAGCTTTTTCTCGCTCTACGAAGTCGTCCGGCCGGATATTTGCAAAACTGGCGTGCAGCAGGTCAACGCGGGATAAGCATCGCGCCATCGTTACTGCGTCGAACGACGCGATAGTTGCGCAAGATCGCCGCCATCACGTCGTGAAGTTCGCCAAGCCGCGGCTCATCGGTCATTTCGACGGTTGAAAAATATCGCGCGTCCAGCCGCGCTGTCAGGTCGTGCTCGCGGCGCGTGTGCGTCTCGACGGCTTGCACGAAATTGAACGCATCCACTTCCGCAGGCTTCCCCGCCCAATAACAAATCGTCAACCGCTCGCACATGGCAGGCCCCGGACGATTGCGAACGAATGCAATATCGTCCCGCGATTGTGCCGCTTCCTGTTTCAGCGGCTGCAACCAGAAACCGGTCGTCAGCCAATCGTTCTGCGCCTTTTGAAGCGCCGCTACGGCGGGCGGCACAAGACAGGCGAGCCCGAACAGAAACGCCATCGCCGGCACTCGCATCTGGCGCACCAGCAACGCCGCGCTCAACGCGCCGCCGATGGCCGCATCGAACAGTGCGTTGCGCCCCACACCGGCTCCGCCGTCGAACAAAAGCCCAATGACAAAGGCCATCACCGTATAAAGGCCGCACAGAACGGCATAGCTGTCTTTGGAGCGAAAGAGCAGATAAATACCCGCGCCCAGCGGCGCAAAACTCACGAGCAGGAAATCCTGTAACGACTGCGCAAGCCATGAAAGCTGATAGGTGCGCGGCGTGAACAGCATCTCGAACAGATTCACGCCGAACCGGATGCGACAAAGAAAAAGCCCCAGCACGCCGAACAGAAATCCGAAAACCGCAAAACGCAGCGCGCTTTTCCGATCGTACCAGAGAAACCAGCAAAACAACGCAAGCGGCTGGATCACCAGCATGTGCTTCACGAACACTGCCAAGGTCAGAAGAAGCGCGCTCAGCCAAAGCCGGCGGTTGGGTTCTATGGCTGCGAGAAATCCGAGGCAGCCGAGCGCGTGCCCCAGCATCTGCGGATCGTCGATACCGACATACGTGCTCGTCGCCAGAAGCTTGGCGAGAAACAGCGAGGCCGCAAACAAGGCTTCGGTCTTCGTCGCCGCCATAAGCCGCGCGATGGCGAAAACTGCCCAACCGGCGACCAGCGTGCTCAAAAGCGAAACGACCCGACCTGCCACAATCAGGTCCGCTCCCGCCTTTCCCATCGCCGCCATCAACACGAACGAAAGGGGAGGGTAGTTGTTGACCATGAAGCTGGAAGCGGGCGGATAAAGATTGCCCCCGCTCATCAAGGCGAAGGCGTGATAGGCGTTCCAGCCTTCATTGTAGCCGCGATAGACATGCAGCCCCACGATGGAGGCGAGGTGCAGAAGCGCCAGCGCCACGGCAATCGCGGCAAGCCAGACAATCCCCTCGAACCCTCGCTTGGAAGACCAGCCCGGCACGCACACCTTCACATCCGCAATCGTGGGATATATTGCAGCCCGACCACCGAAACGAAACACCCGTGTCCGCTCCTCTGACCATCGTTACCGCCGCAGATGAGGCCTATTGGCGATGCCTCTGGCAGTTCCTGTCGAGCGCGCGGCGAGGGGGTATCGACCGGCAGGCACCCATCGCCGTCTACGATCTCGGACTGACGGCCGTCACGCGCGACCGGATCAAACGGGCTTTCCCGCAGACGGAATTTCGCGCCTTCGATTTCTCGCGCTATCCTCCGCATGTGGCGGTCGCCACCCGCACCTATGCCTGGAAGCCGCTGGTGATCGCGCAGGCCGCAGCCGAATTCGGCGGCCATATCCTCTGGCTCGACAGCGCCGCACTGTTCAAGGCGCGCAATCTGAACGAGGTCCGCGCCGCACTGGTTCGCGACGGCACCTATGTCCTGAAGGGTGCTTCCGCGCTTGAATTGCGCTGCAATGCTTTCACGCTCGATGCACTCAACGTGCCCGATGAAGACCGCAAGCGTCCCGAACGCCCCGCCACCATCATAGGCTTCGATACCGGCCGACCTGCCGTGCGCGAGTTGATCGCCGAATGGAAGGCCCATTGCCTTGTCCCGGAACGCATTGCCCCACGGACACCGGGCCACAATCCGGAACAGGCGCTTCTCACCATTCTCCTGTTCAAATACGAGCGGGCAGGGGGCATCGGCCTTAGCGACGGCGAGATCGATATTTCCTCCCCATCGCCCGTCCGGTGGATCACCACCCGCAACAAGGTGCCCAATTGGGTCCCGGTCTGGGCCGATCCGGCGCCCCGGACTTATTATTTTTTCTACAAGACGCTGGATCAGGCCTGGCTCGGCTTCCAGCAAAGGCGCCGGATGGGGCATAAGGCCCAGTGACGGCCTGGAAAAGTTCCATGAAGAGACGGCTCGCCCTAGCTTTCGCCTGCGTCCTGCTGAGTGCCCCGGCGCTCGCCGCCGACGCCAACAACACCGGCGCGGTCGGCCAGATCACGCCCGCGGGCGGTGTGATCGACCTCAACGCGTCGGGCAACGCCATCATCACCTCGATCAAGGCTGCCGTCGGCGATCAGGTGAAGGCCGGCCAGTTGCTCGCCACCGTCCGCGACGACACTGCCAACCACGAAGAAGCCGTCCGCGAACTCGACCGCGCCAAAAAATCCGCCGCCGAACAGATCGCAGGCCAGGAAGCCTCCGTCCGGCAGGCCGAACAACAGCTCGCCCAAGCCACCCGCGAATACAAAAGCTACCAGGCGCTAGGCCCCAACTCGACATCCGCCAAGGAAATGGGCCGCGCCAAGGACGCCGTCACCAATGCCCAGCTCGCGCTCAAGATCGAGAAATCGAAACTGGTGGTGACCAAGGCCAACGCCGCCAACAGCGTCGCCGACGCCACGCGTCAGATGAAACTTGCGACTGCCGCCGAAGAAATCCGCGCGCCGGTCGATGGCACGGTGCTCTATGTCGACAACCGCGTGGGCGCTCATCCCAACGGCCCCGTGGTGCGCATGGGCGACCTCAGAACGATGTACGTCGTGTGCCAGGTCTATGAAGGCGATCTGTTGAAGCTGCGCCGCGGCATGCGCGCCACGATCAAAAGCACCACGCTTCCGCACCCGCTCTCCGGCACGGTGGAAAGCGTGGGCCGCATCATCGACACCCGCGCCAAACTCGGCGACGTGCGCATCCGTCTCGACCGTCCCGACCCGGCCAATCGTCTGGTCGGTATGGAGGTCGACGTCGTGATCGCGCACTAAGCATTTTCGAGAGCGGAGGACCGTTTGCGCCCGATCAGGCTCAATCGCGAAGAGGCGGTGCAAACGGCGAAACGGGCGCTGTCGCTTGCCGCATCCAACCTCCTGCAACACCGCGCGCGATTGTATGTGGCGATAGCGGGTATCGGCGTTGCGATTTTCCTTTTGCTGATGCAGATCGCGTTTCTCCACGGCGTGCGCGTGGAAGCGACCCGCCTCTACGACGATTTCGATTTCGATCTCGCGGTCGTGCCCGTCACCTATCAGTTCCTCTATTCCGGCGGCGCGTTCGACCGCGTGCGCTTGATGCAGGCACAGGCCGACAAGGACGTGACGGAAGCCTTCGGCCTCAACATCGGCGTCAGCCGCTGGACGGATGAAGACACACAACTTCGCTCCTCCATCCTGCTGATCGGTATCGACGAGCCCGGCGATTTCGTCGCCGACAGCGACATCCGCAACGGTTATGCAGCGCTCGCCGGCAGCCGTGCGGTGTTGATCGATGCGTGGTCGGCCTCCGGTTACGGCCCGCTCGCGCTCGGCCGCGAGGCGCAAATCTCCGACCAGCCTGTGGACATCGCAGGCTTCTTCAAGCTCGGCCTTTTCTTTTATGCCGATGGCAGCGCGATTTTGCGCAATCCCGATTTCGCCCGCCTGACCGGTCATGACGCGAGCCAGGTGAGCGTCGGCTTCCTCAAGCTCGCACCCGGCGCGGATGCCGATGCCGCCCAACGACGTCTCTCCCAAAGCCTGCCCAAAGACGTGCGCGTGTTCACCCGCGCCCAACTGATCGCGCAGGAGCGTTCCTTCTTCACCTCCACCAAACCTATCGGGGTGCTGATGCGCGTCAGCATGATCATCGCCTTTCTCGTCGGCGCCACGATCCTTTTCCAGGTGCTGTCCGCGGAAATCATCCAGCGCGCAAAGGAATTCGCGGTGTTGAAGGCCATGGGATTCCCGCCCGAATTCGTCTTCGGCGTCGGCCTCGCCGAAATCCTCCTGCTGGCATTCGCGGCCTTCGTGCCCGCGCTCGTGCTGGCCGTGATCGTGCTCGGCGGCATCGAGTTCGCAACCAAGCTCCCCACCGGCCTCACATTCACGATCGCCATTGAAACGCTCTTCATCGTGCTCGCCATGGGCATCGCCTCGGGCTTGAGCGTGATCGGCCGCATCGCGCGCGCCGATCCGGCGGAGCTGTTCAAATGAGGTGGCTGAAAACCCGCTTCGCCGAACAGGGCCTGGGCCTGCGCTTCCTCGCCCACAATCCGCTGAGGCTTGCCGCCGCGCTCGCGGGCGTCGCGGTGGCGGTCGTCATCATGTTCGTCGAACTGGGCTTGTTGCTCGGCGTGCTCAATTCACAGGCGATGGTGGCAAGCCGTCTCGATGCCGATCTGGTGGTGATGAACCGCGCCCGCGTCGATCTGCACAAATGGACCGACGTGGATGGCATCCGCCTCAACCAGATCGCCGCCCAGCCCGGCGTCGCAGAAGTTATCCCGATCTATCAGGGCACGATGGGCTTGCGTAACCCGCCCGATCTCTCGGTTCGCCGCATCATCGTCTTCGCGTTTCCCGCCGATGAAGTGCCGTTCGACATCGGTAATCCGGAAAAGATTTCGCAGGTTCTGCGCGTGCCCGGCTCCGTCCTGTTCGATCGTCTCTCGCGCCCCATCTATGGCGAGGTCAAACGCGGGCAGGACATCGAACTCGATGGCACGCTGTTCAAACTCGCGGGCTTCGTCTCGCTCGGTCCCGATGTCGTCAACGATGGCGCGGTGGTGATGAGCGAAGGCGATTGGTTGGCGCGCCATCCCAACGACCAACCGATCATGGGCGCCATCCGCCTCAATCCCGGCGTCAGCGCATCGCAAGCGCGCGAGCAAATTCTTTCGGCACTCCCCGACGACGTCATCGTGATGACGCCGGGTGAAGTCCGCTCGCGTGAATTTCTCTTCACCTTAAAGGCCGCGCCCATCGGCCTTCTCTTCGGCATCGGCATGCTTGCGGGCCTCGTGATCGGGGCCATCACCTGCTACCAGATCCTGTTCAACGAGATCGTCGACCGTTTTGCCCAATATGCTACCCTCCGGGCGATGGGTTTTTCCGACAGGTTCTTCCGGCGGGTGATCCTGGAACAGGCGGTGCTGTTGTCGATGGGCGGGTTCCTTGCCGGGGCCGTGTTAACGTCTATCGCTTATGTCTATCTCGCCTATGCAACTTCGCTTGCGGTCCGGTTCGATGCGTTTTCGGTGATGTGCGTGTTGTTGCTGACCGTGGGGATGACCGTGATGGCGGGCCTGTTCGCGCTGAGGCCGGTGGCCGAGGCCGATCCCGCCTCTCTCTATTGAGCCCAAGATGAACGTGCATGTCGAACCGCTGGATGTGAAGGCCGCCCCGCAGGAAGCGGTGTCGATCAAATCCGTCAGCTATCGCTTCGCTGGTTCGCATCGCGCCATCCTGAAAGGCGTCGATCTCACGCTTGCCAAGGGCGAGTTCATCATCCTCACCGGCCCTTCCGGCGCGGGCAAAACCACTTTGCTGACGCTCGTGGGTGCGCTGCGCACCATGCAGGAAGGCGAGATCGGCGTGCTCGGTACCAAGGTTGCGGGACTGGATGCCGAAGGCCAGCTTCACCTTCGCCGCAAGATCGGGTTCATCTTCCAGGATCACAACCTGTTCGATGCGCTGACTGCGTTCGAAACGCTGTGGCTTGCAACCGCACTCAATGCCAAAAAGCCGCCCCGTGAAGAAGCTCTCGTGCGCGCCGAAGCATTGCTCGGCGAATTGGGTCTGCGCGAACATCTGCACGACAAGCCGGGCAAGCTCTCCACTGGCCAGAAACAGCGCGTCGCCATCGCGCGCGCGCTCATCAACGATCCGCCGCTGATCCTCGCCGACGAGCCCACCGCTTCGCTCGACAAGGTTTCTTCGGACACCGTCATCTCGCTCATCAAGCGCCGCGTGAAACTGGGCGCATCCGCGCTCATGGTGACGCACGACGCGCGCATTTTCGCCGCCGCCGACCGTGTGGTTCATATGGTCGACGGCAAGATCGACCGCGTGGAATAGGGCAGACCATTGGCCGCACGACACGCGAGACATGCTTTCCTTATCGTGCCGCTTGCGCTGGCGGGTGCGCGCGCCCATGCGGGCGAAGTGAAGCTCGAAGACGTTATCTCCTCGGCGATGACGCAATCGACCGCGGTCCAGATCGCCAAGGCCAAGGTGGACAAGGCGCAAGGCGATCTCGAACAGGCCGAAGGGGTTTTCGACTGGACCGTTTCCGGCAAAACCGGCTGGCAACGTTTGTACGTGCCCAAGATCAGAAACGGTTATTTCACCAACGAAACAGAGGTGACCAGCGCCATTCCCATCGATGCGGGCATCCAGAAGAAATTCGAAAACGGCATCACCATCCAGCCGGGCGTGGAGTTCTACGCGAATACCGCTGCAAGCCAGGCACAGACCTTCGGCCTCACCAAGCCGCGCCCGCATTTCAACGTCACCGTTCCCCTCTGGCAGAATTCCGGGGGCGACAGCCCGCTTGCGGCCAAGGCGCACGCGGCCGACAAGTCGCTGCAAGGTTCGCGTTTCGACAACGAATTCGCCCGCAATCTCGCAGTCCACGATGCGGTGCAGATCTATTGGCGCTGCCTCGCGCTGCGCGACCAGACGAAAATCGCCAAGGCCGCCGAAGATCAGAGCCTTGATTACGATGCGCTGCTGAAACGCCAGACCGAACATGGCCAGCTCGAACCTGCAGAACTCGACCGCGCCACCGCCGATCAGGCCGTGAAGCATGTCGAAGTGACCAAGGGCGAAATCGCCGAACAGTCCTGTGGCCGCCAGTTGCGTCAGGCAATGGGCTCGCCCGCCGATATGAAAACCGCACCATCGGTCACTGGCGACTTCCCGGATATGGAGGCGCTCGCCGATGACGTGGCGCATCTGAACGAAACGGCGATGACCGACCTCGCGCTGCGCAACCGCCTCGACCTGCAGGCGCTCGAACAATATGCGGGCGCGGCCACCGATGCGGTGAAAGGCGCCAATTCCGCCCAGGGTCCGCAGGTTGACGTTTCGCTCGATACCGACGGGGTGTTCCTGAACCTCTCCAAGAGCATCGAAGGCAACACCGAAAGCGGTGTGATGAAGTCCGCTCAGGCGCAAGAAACCATCGCCCGCCTCAACCTGAAGGAAGCCGAAGAACAGGCCCGCCGCGACATCTCCGATCAGGTGCAGGCGCTCAAAGCCGCGCTCATCGACTGGAAGAACCTCAGCCACTCGGCGGCCCTGCTTGAAGGCGTGGCCGAAAGCGCCCGCAAGCGGGCCGCTGCGGGCTTCCTGCCCCGTTCCGCGCAGCAGGATACCGAAACCGACCTTGCCCAGACCCGCCAGGCCGTGGTCGATGCCGAACTCCGGTTCTGTGCTGCGCTCACCGCTCTGCGCCTGTCCACCGGCACGCTCGTGGCCCAGCCGGGGGCCCCGGCCACCAGCCTTGCCAGCCTCTTCCGCACCCTGCCTGCGCCCGGGCCCGCACCCGTGGGCGCGGCACCGGAACACCCCGCAGGGGATTGACGGCAAACCCGGAATTGATGCGAATGCCCCGTGAACCCGGATCGCTGTGTATGGACAAAACCGCTCTCGATGAGGACGTGCCGCCCCCGGCCGGGTCCGGGCGCGCCGATGAAAAAAGCTTTATCGAAAATTTCGCGGGCTATCGGGCGCTGAGGCGCCGGATGGAAGACGCCGACAAACACGGCGTCATGCCCCCCTTCTTCGAACCGCGCGATGGGTTGAGCAACAGCACCGTTCACTGGCGCGGCCGCGACGTCATCAACTACTCCGGCTACAACTATCTGGGCCTCTCGGGCGATCCGCGCGTGTCCGCCGCTGCCAAGGCAGCCATCGACAAATACGGCACTTCGGCATCGGCCAGCCGCATCGTGTCGGGCCAGATCGACCTGCACAATGAATTGGAGCGCCGGCTCGCCGCCTTTCTTGGCGTTGAAGATGCGATCGTCTTCGTCAGCGGTTACTTAACCAACGTCACGGTTATCAGCCATCTGATGACCAAAGCCGACGCCGTGATCATCGATTCCGGCGCACACAATTCGATCATGACCGGCTCGCAGCTTTCCGGCGCGCGCCAGATGAATTTTCCCGTCGGACAATGGGAAAAGCTCGACGAATTGATGGCCGCGCGCCGCCGCGAATTCCGCCGCGGCCTCATGGTGGTCGAAGGCGTCTATTCGATGGACGGTTTCGTGCTCGATGCAAAGCGCGCGGTCGAAGCCAAGCGCCGCCACGATCTTCTCCTGATGATCGACGAAGCCCATTCGCTCGGCACCATCGGCGCCACGGGGCGCGGCGTGTGCGAATCTTCCGGCATCTCGCCCAAAAGTGTCGATGTGCATATGGGCACGCTGTCGAAAACGCTCGCCGGCGCCGGCGGTTATATCGCCGGCGATCGCGAGCTGATCGAATATATGCGCTTTCTCGCGCCGGGTTTCATTTTCAGCGTCGGTCTTTCGCCGCCCGATACGGCGGCGTCTCTTGCCGCTCTCGACATTCTCGAACGCGAACCGCAATTGAGCCAGGAAGTCCGCGACCGCGCGCGCCTGTTCCGCAGCATTGCGCGCGAAGCGGGCCTCGATATCGGCGGTGACGAGGAATCTCCCGTCGCCTCGCTTCTCGTGGGCGACGACAAGGCAGGTTACCTGTTGTCCCTGCGCCTGCTCGAACAGGGCATTCACGTTCAGCCCATTCCGCCGCCGGCGGTTCCGGTTGGCGGCACGCGGTTGCGCTTCTTCATCACGCGCAGCCACACCGAAGAACAGTTCCGCGCGACATTGCCCGCGATCGCGCGCGAGATGGAACAATTGGGTTTGATGCGCTGATGGCGCACGCGCTCGTCAGCGGCGGGTCGAGCGGCATCGGGCTCGCGCTTTCGAAGATTTTGGCAGGCGAAGGCTGGAACCTCACCATCCTTGCCCGCGACAAGACCCGCCTCGAAGAGGCGCAGGCAATTCTTAACGGCGCGCGCAAATCCGATACCCAACAGGTCATTGCGGCGTCCGCCGACGTCGCCGATCCCATTGCCTTGGGCCGCGTGGTCGGGGATGCTGTGTCCCAACTGGGCGCACCCGATCTTCTAGTGGCCAGCGCGGGCATCGTGATTCCGGAGACGTTCGCAAAACTCCCGCCGGAAGCCTTCCGGCAGACGATGGATGTGAACTATTTCGGCACCGTCGATCTTGTCCGCGCCTGCCTTCCGTCGATGCGTGCCAACCGCAAAGGGCAGATCGTTCTTGTGTCTTCGGGGGCCGGCTTGATCGGATTGTACGGGTACAGTGCGTATGCGCCGACCAAATTCGCCGTTCGCGGCTTCGGCGAAGCCTTGCGCAGCGAATTGAAGCCCGAAGGCATTTCCGTCTCCGTCGTCTTCCCGCCCGATACGGACACGCCGCAGTTGCGCGAAGAAGTGCGCGTGCGCCCCGCCATCACCAGCAAGATCGCGGGCGGCGCCAAGGTGAAATCGCCCGAAGAGATCGCGAAGGCCATTCTGGATGGCGTGCGCGCCGGCCGCTTCGCCATCGCGCCCGGCTTTGAAATGACGATGCTGGCGCGCTTCGCAGGGCTCCTCTCGCCGGTGCTCAACAAATTCTCCTTCGATCCCCTGATCGCACGGATGCACAAGCCATGAGCGATATGGCGCTGCACATCATCATCATCGCCGCCACCTTCTTCCTTGCGGGCGCGGTCGCCATCTTTCTCGCCGGCCTCAATCCGGCGTGGAAGGAAAAGGTTGGCGGGCTGTGGCAGGCCTACCGTCTGGAATTCGCCATCGTCGGCGCGATCCTCATTCCCGCCGCCATCGGCGGCTGGCTGTTCACCGCCGTGTTGCTCCTCATCTGCTGGCGCGGCCAATACGAACTGTTCGAACTCTTCGAGGTGAAGGGCCTCGGTTACATCCAGTTGGGCGCGATGGCGCTTGGAGGCTTGCTTGTCATTGCCGGCGCGCTCGACCGTATCGAACCGAGCGGCGCGCTTGTTCTGGCACTCGTGCTGGCAGCGATGTGCGCCTTCATGCAGTTCGCCCGCTCGCGCATCGGCCTTGCGGGTTTCTTGAGCCTGCTCTTGCCCGCATGGTGCGCGGCCATGGTCGCCGAACTGCAGGTGGCGCACGGCTTCGTCTGGATTCTGCTCGTCTACGCCACGGTGGAGATGAACGATGCCTTCGCCTATGTCGGCGGCAAGCTGTTCGGCCGCACACCCGTCCTACCGCGCCTGAGCCCCAACAAGACGCTGGAAGGCCTCATCTCCGGCCTCATCGTCGGCGGCGGTTCGGGCTTCCTGATCGGTTATGAGTTGCTGCATCTCTCGGCAGGCAAGGCGTTCAAGGTTGCCATTGTGGCGCTCGTCGCGGGTCTCATCGGCGACGTGCTGACGTCGATGCTCAAGCGCTGGCGCGGCAAGAAGGATTTCCAGCCCGTCATGATGCTCCATGGCGGCCTGCTCGACATTTACGATTCGCTGCTGATCTCGACGCCGATCGTGTTTCTTACGCGGTCGCTTCTTCTCTGACGCTGCCCAGATAGAACGCGCGCAATTCCGGATAGGCCGCCATCGGATAGGCGAAGCATAGCGTGGCGAGCATGTATTCGCTCGTCACGTAAACCGCCTGCGCAAGCCACACGTCGGAGAATTCCTTGCGCGAGAGGTAGAGATAGAGAAACAGCAGCGCCGCCGCCGATGCCGCAATGCCGATGCTCAGCCGCGCACGCAGCGAGCGGGCTTGTGCCGGATTGGACGCGCCCCCTTTGCGCCGCGCCGCCGCGCAAACGCCGTCGATCAGAAACGACACAACTTGCGAACTGTAGAACCCTTCCGACAGCCACATATGCCAATTGTGGGCAAACGTACCGGAATGAAGTTTCAGCGCCGAAAGTCCCGCAAGCTGAACGCCTGCCGCGATCCCGACGATGCAGGCGAGAAGATTCAATCCCGATGCCAGCCCGACGCTTTCACCGCTTGCAGCAAGCTGCGCGATCTGCGCCCGTGTTGCGTTGTAGTTGAGTATCCAAGACACCACGATGCACGGCGTCACCACGCACATCAGAACCTGGAACGCGATGCTGCCTGGCGCGATGGAAATCGTTTCGCTGATCGAGGGCAGGGTGCCCACGAAACCATCCGGGTGGTAGACGTAGAACAGGCCCCAGGAAATCGCGAGCGCCGACACCCCGATCACGAAGACCGCCGGTACGCACCAGAGAAAACGCTGCGCCAGACCCGGCATTACTTTCCCGCGATGAAATCTTCGACGAGACGCTGCGCTTCCTGATCGTCGAACTGCTGCGGCGGGGATTTCATGAAATAGCTCGAAGGCCCGGTCAGCGCGCCCCCGATGCCCCGGTCGATGGCGAGCTTCGCGCACCGCACCGCGTCGATCACCACGCCTGCCGAATTGGGCGAATCCCAGACTTCCAGCCGCATCTCGCAGGCAATCGGCACATCGCCGAAGCCTGCGCCTTCCAGCCGGATGTAGGCCACCTTGCGGTCGCTCAGCCACGGAATGTAGTCGCTCGGCCCGATATGCACGTTGTCCGCGCCGATCTCGTGGTCGAGCTGGCTGGTGACGGCCTGGGTCTTGGAGATCTTCTTGGTCTCCAGCCGTTCGCGTTCCAGCATGTTCATGAAATCGTAGTTGCCGCCGACATTGAGCTGATAGGTGCGGTCGAGGCGCACGCCACGTTCGCGGAAGAGATTGGCCAGCACGCGGTGGGTGATGGTCGCGCCCACCTGGCTTTTGATGTCGTCGCCGATCAACGGCAGCCGGGCATCTTCGAATCGCCTGCGCCAATTGTCGTTGGAGGCGATGAACACCGGGATGCAGTTCACAAAGCCCACACCCGCCTTGAGCGCTTCCTCGGCGTAAAATTCCGTAGCTTTTTGTGAACCCACCGGAAGGTAGGAGACGAGCACGTCGGTCTTCGTGCGCGTCAGCATCTCGGCCACGTTCACCGGCTGAGTCGGGCTCTCCTCGATCTGGGCGCCGGCATATTTGCCGAGACCGTCGAGCGTGGGGCCGCGCGAAACGGTGACGCCGTTCATCTTGGCGCGTGCAAAGCGGTGCGTGTTGTTGGGCGGCGCGTAAATCGCTTCGGCGAGATTGAATCCCACCTTTGTGGCATTCACATCGAACGCGCTCGAAAATTCGATGTCGTCGATGTGATAGTTGCCGATGCGAACGTGCATCAAACCGGCGATTTTCTCGTTGTCGCCTACACCGCGGTAGTAGTCGATACCCTGGACGAGCGCAGAAGCACAATTGCCCACGCCAACGATCGCCACCCGGACTTTTTCGCTCATGCTCGATTAGAACTCTGACTGGAGCCGGGCGTTGCGCGAACCGGCAAGGTGTTGGTGGAAACGGCAATCCCGGGCAACGTGCACCCCCGATAATTAAACTTTGGCCGATAGGCGCCTTTACGCCCTACCGGCCGCGTTCGTTTTATCCGCCCCACAGACGTTGCGGTATACGCGACAGTTTCATAAAGGGTCAACGGGATGCCCAGACGCGGGACCATTCCGCTCCCAATTCCATGAGGATAGCTCAGGTCTGCCCATACGACATGGACCGCCCCGGCGGGGTCCAGACCCATATCCGCGACCTGGGGACCGCATTGGAAGAATTGGGCCACCAGGTCACCATTTTCGCACCGCTGCTCAGCCCGCCCCTGCCCCATGAGGGCGGGCCGGAGATCGTCCGGCTGGGCAGTGCCCGAAAGATCGGCTTCGGCGGGACCGCCTACGAAATCAGCATCGCGCTGGGCGAGGAGAAAAAGCGCCTCGAAGCGGCCGTCGAACTGGGCGGGTTCGACGTGATGCACTACCACACGATGTGGACTCCGCTTCTGCCCGCCCAGGTGTTTTGGCGCTCAAAAGCCGCCAATGTCGCGACATTTCACGATACGCCTGCACCCACTTTCGAAGGCCGGATGCTCGCCCATGTGTTTCGATCGATCAGCAAATGGCTTCTTCCCAGACTGGATGGCGTGATCACGCCGTCGGAAGCCCCGCAAGGTCATCTGGCCAAAGTCGGACCGCCGGTGACGATCCTTCCGCCGTCGACGAATTTGAATCGATTTGCGACAGCGCGCCTTCCGCGCCGCGCAAGATTCGACGACGGTCGAATCAACATCCTCTTTTTGGGACGGCTTGAGGAGCGCAAAGGCGCCCGGCTTCTTCTCGAAGCCTATCTTCGGTTGGTTCTGGAAGAACTTCCCGTGCGCCTCATCATCGCCGGGCAGGGCGAAAGAGAATATGCATTGCGCGAATTTGCCGCGGCGCATTCGTTGCCGAATTTGGAATTCACCGGCGGCTTCTTCGATGCCGAAGCTCCGCAACTTTATGCCGATTGTGACATCTTCTGCGCGCCGTCGCCCTATGGCGAAAGTTTCGGGATTGTAATTGTCGAAGCGATGGCGAGCGGCAAACCCGTCGTCGCTGCCGCCAATTCCGGTTACCGCACCGTGCTGACAGGCGAAGGCGCGCGTTTCCTCACGCAACCGGGCGATGAAGTGGCGCTGGCGAACGCGTTGCGCACGCTCGTCAACGATGCAGGCTTGCGCGCAAAGCTCGGTGCATGGGGCCGCGAACACGCGCCGCGCTACGATGTGCGCACCACTGCACCCAAATTCGTCGAAGTCTATGAAAAGGCGATCGCCCGCTTCAAACGCCGCGCGGCGCAAAAAGGAAATTGACCGCATCGGCTGCCGCCGACAGCACGCGATAACCGAACAGCCGTGTCATGAACGCAGGCACGAAACCGGAATCCCAGAACGGAATTCCATGCACCGCATGGGTCAGCGCGTCCGCCCCATATTTCTTCGCAAGCCATTCCCGGCAATCCGGCGCAACGCACAGGGTTGTGTCTTCCCACGCGATGCGCGCCGGTTCGAGCGCGGGATCGGGATCACCCGCCTTCACATAAAGATCGACAGCCGGATAACGCCAGAAATTGTTGGGCGCCATCTTCCAATAGGTGCCGTGGCGGAACAGCACGAAACCGTCGCGCGCCGCATCCGCCGCAAGCGCGTCGAAATCCTTGTCGAGCCGTTCGAGATCTTCCGGCCTGTAGACGCTGAAATCCACGTCGTCGTCCCACGGAATGAGCCCGCCATGGCGAAGCGCGCCCAGCACCGTGCCGTAAACGGCGATGTAGCGGATGCCGTGCCGCGTCAGGAACCGGTCCGCATATTCTGCAAGCCCCGCAAGCTCGTCGATGATGTTCTGCCGGAGCATCAGCGGTTTGCTGCCGCTGAAATCGAGTTGGGGGATGGTGCGTTGCCTGCCGCGTACCGAATAGGTCAGGCCCGGCCGGGCAACGATCGCGGTGAACGGCGTGTTCCACCACAACACCGCCAGCAACGCCAAAATCAAAACAAGGGCGAGCGAAACGATATGTCCGAAAATGGAAGGAAACGCGAAGCCGCCCGCCGCACCGGCAGCAACGAACATCATCAACGGTGAGAGACGGAGAAGGCCCGAAGCCAGGGCGGCGATCAGCAACGCGGCAGCGTCGACGGATGCATCCTCCCATCGCAGCTGTGGACTCGGCAGCGTCAGTAGAATCGCAAGCGCAAGACCCAGAAAACAGAAGGTCCAGTCGCGTGTGATGAATCGATCAGGCTTTGCACTCTGGTCCATGAATACCGCCCCCGCAGCAAAGTTGCCAATGGTAGCAGATTCGTGAGACGTGCAAATATCACCGTTCGAATGGCGAGGGCATGGGGTACTTTCTCTCCAGAAAATCCCGCACCAGCTTCACCACGCGCGGGTTGGGCGTATCCCCGAAATTGTCGTTGAGGCACAGCGTCTTCGCGCCGACCGCCCGCTGCCATGCGAGCTTCCACAGGGCATAGGCCGTATAGTTCTCGATGCCGAAGTAGAAGGTGTCGCGATAGGTCTGCCACCGCGAAACCTCGATGCCGCGTCCGGTACCCAGCAGGAAATGCGGATAGAGATAGTCCGGCACCACATTGTATTTGGCGCGAAACCGGCTGGTGCGTGTGCGCGCAAAATCCTCCGGCCAGCACGCGATCATTTCCCCCCACCGATCCCGGTCGATCAGAAGCGGCACGTGGCTGAAGGTCGGCCGCGCCCGCGCGCCGAACGCGGCGTTCAACAGATGATTGCTGTAAGCAAGGGACGCATTCCAGCGCGAGACGTGATCCAGATCGCGCTTGTCTTCCGATGGCGTGTGCCCAAATCGCCGGAACACCCGCAAGCGACCCGAGGCATCCGCAAAATCCGCAATCGTCACAGGCGCGCTCAACAGCACGTCGTCATCGAATTGCAGGAAGCGTTTCGAAAGTCCCGGAATAAGATGAAGGCATGATTGGATCGCGAACGAATTGAATGTCGGCAGAACGCCCGCGTCCATGAATTCGTCGTGATGAACCAGGCGCAGACCCGGCACATCGTCTTTCAGCCATTGCGGCTTCTGCGGACGGCACGAAACGATGGTGATGTTGCGCAGCCATGGCGCATACATCTTGAGCGAACGCAGGCTGTATTTCAGCGTATCGAGATTGTCCCGCGTGCGGCTCGGGTTGGTATCCTGCTTGACTTCGGCATATTGATTCAGCGTTTCGCGATAGCCGGGAAAACTGTCGTCCACCCACATGTAGACGGCATCGATCGGCTCGGCGTCTGCCATTCAGGTCAGCCGACGATTTCGCGAATGGCCGCGACCAGGCGCTGGTTTTCTTCCGGCGTGCGCGCGGCGATGCGAACGTAATGTTCGCCCTCGCGCATGGTCTTCTCGCTGCAATCCTTGATCAGCATGTGATACTCGGCGAACAGCCGCGAGACCAGCGTATCCGCGTTGATGCTGTCGGGCAGTCGCCAGAACACGAAATTGGCCTGCGGCCCGTAAGCGTGCCCGCCCGGAATCGCGGCCAGCATCTCGTAGAGCGCCACCGTATCCTCGCGCACCTGACGGCAGCTCTGGGCGAACTCCGCGCGATAACGCGGCAGCAGGCGCAGGAACGATTCCGCAAAACCGTTGATGTTCCAGATCGGCAACGCACGCTTGGTCGTGTTGATGATCGACGCGTTGTCCGTATAGAGGTAACCCAGCCGCAGGCCCGCGATTCCGTAGATCTTGCTCAAGCTTTTCACGATCACCAGGTTGCGCCGCTTCGGCACCTGGTCCATCAGCGAATAGTTTTCAGGATTGTCGGTGAATTCGATGAAGGATTCATCGAGGATCATCAACGCCCCGTACGCTTCCATCGCCGAGAGCAGTTTCAGCAGCTTTTCGCGCGGCACCGCCAGCGACGTCGGATTGTTGGGCGACACCACCACCGCCATATGCGCGCGGCCCTGTTTCATCTTGGCGATGAACGCGTCGGCATCGAATTCGAACGTCGGCGCCTTCAACTCCACCTTCACAAGGTTGGCCGCGCCCGTCGCGTTCTCGTATTCGTTGAAGCCCGGCGTCGAAACGGCGACTGTGGCGTTGCCATGTCCGCAGATAATCTTGATCAGCTCGGATGCGCCGTTGGCCACCACCAGCCGTTCCGGCAACAGGTCGAATGCCGTGGCCATCGCCTGCGCCAGCGATTTCTGCCCGGCGGGATATTCCTTCGCCACGACTTCGAAATCGGCCTTCAGCCGCTTCCAGAAATCCGCCGTCGGGAAATAGGGATTGTAGATATAGGCGTGATCGACCACGCCGTAGCGCCAATAGCTGCCATATTGGCCGGCAAGAAATTTCTTCCGCTCCTCCGCGCCCAGGAACTTGTATTCCGCCACCGCGCGGTCGAGATGATCGTCGATCTCGTACCAGAGGATGTCCGTGCAATCGAGCGCGTAGAGCTTGTGCTTGGCTTTGGCCAGCATGTCCTTCAACAGCAGTTCGTAATAGTCGTTCACGCGGCCCGCGCGGACTGCTTCATCCATTAGCGGCACGAACTCTTCCTGCAGATAGGCGCGGCCGAAGCGATAGATGTTCACCGTCTTGTAGGCTGCCGAATAGTCGAATCCCGGCCCCTGTTCCTTGCCTTCGATCAGTTGGGTGACGAACCCGTCCGCATCGCGGGTGACGACCGCGCCATCCATCCCGCGCGCGAACAGCGCCACCGCCGCCACATTGTCCGCATCGGCCGCTTGTAACGCGGGCAGCAGCTTGTCATCGAAGAAGATGTCCGCCTCGACCAGCAGGATGTCGTCGTTCAATTCCTCGCGCGCCAGCCACAGCGAATAGATGTTGTTGGTCGTGGCGTATTTCTCGGACTCGATGTAGCGGATGCGAAGCCCGGCATAATCCTCGCCCGCGAAGGCTTTGATCTGGTCGGCGAAATGGCCCACCACCAGCACCACCTCCTCGACACCGGCCTCCTTCAGCCGCGTCAGGCAGTTGCCGAGGATCGGCGTTGCGTTGATTTCGAGCAGGGGCTTGGGATGGGCCTCGGTGAAGTGGCCGAGGCGCCGGCCCGCTCCGGCGGCAAGGATGACGGCTTTTCTGGCGCGGATCGGCTTGGTCACGGTCCGTTGAAATTTTGTGATGGCTCGCGGCCACTACACCGGGCGGGCGTCCGGATCAACTGCCGGGCAGAACCCGATTGAGGGGGCAGGTCCCGGCGCATAATATCCCGCCGCTTTTCGCGAAGGCCGCCCGATTGATGCTCTGGTTCCTGCCTGTACTGGCGGCGATGATCGCCGGGGTGTGGGCCTATAATTTCCTGGAAGGCGAAACCCTGATCCGCGATCTTTTCGATGAGGCCCGCCTGTCGCGCACAGACCTTATAAGTCTCGACCGCGAATGGGCCGCGGCGCCCGCGCGCTCCGATTGCGTGGTCAGCCTCACCAGCCTGCCGAGCCGCCTGCCGTTCATTGCGATGACGCTGAAGAGTCTCCTGCGCCAGACGCGTCCGCCCGCCCGCATCCGCCTCAACCTGCCAGCCTTCTCCAAGCGCGAGCAGACCGCTTACGCGATTCCCGATTGGCTGAAGAATCTCAAATCCGTCGAAATCGTGCCGTGCGAAGATTACGGCCCCGCAACCAAACTGATTCCGTCGCTATCGTTGCCGCCCGATCAAAAGATCGTTGTGGTCGATGACGACCGCATCTATCCCGCCAACCTGATCGCAGACCTCGAATCCGCGAGCAACGCCCTGCCGAACGCCGCCGTTGCGTTCAGCGGCTGGGTCGCGCCGTTCGATCTCACCGATCGCCCAACGACGCTTTTCGCCAACATTGCGATGACGCCGCCCGTTCCCATCCGCGCGCGACGGATGCGCAAACCCCACGCGGTGGACATGCTGCAAGGATTGTCGGGCTATCTCGTTCGCCCAAAATTCTTCGATCTCGCAAAACTCACCGATTATGCAAGCGCCCCGGAAGCCGCATTCTTCGTGGACGACGTATGGATCAGCGCCCATTGCAACGCGCCCAAATACGTCATCCCCGCCAAACGCGCCGGTTATCCCGGCCGCACGCGGCGCGCGTTCTACAAGCAAACCAGCCTCGGCCTCGTCAATCGCGGTGGCGGCGACGTGAACAAGCGCAACAACACCATCATGCTGCGCCATTTCGCGGGCCAGTGGAAAGTCGGTGGCGCATGAGCCGCTATTCCATCAGAGATGTGCGCGCGAGCTACACGCCGGAGAAAGCGCGCGAAGAATGGTACGGCGACTGGATGAGTGCGCTCGTCTATCGCCCCATATCGTTCTGGATCACGCCGATATTGCTGAATCTTTCCGTCACCGCATCGCAAGTGACGACCCTCGGCCTCCTCATCGCGCTCGCATTGCCGCCGCTTGCATTCGCCACCGGCCACACCGCCTATATCGCCGTCGCCGTCCTCGCCATTGTCTTCGTGATTCTCGATTGCGTGGACGGCAACATCGCGCGCGTCACGCGCACCGCGAGTAAGAAGGGCCACTATCTCGATTTCCTAACCGACATCGTCTTCCGCATCGCGCTCTATGCCGCGGTGGGCATCCTCGCCGACCGCGAGGTTTCGTCTTTGTCATGGATGAACGGGCAGGGCGTGGCGCTTGCGCTTCTTGCGGCCATGCTCGCCATCGTCGGACGCCTCACCCGCCTGTTCGTGCGCCAGTTGAGTCCCGGCGATGTCTTCGATGCCGATCAGATGGCCAGCGGCATTATCGACAAGTTTATCTTTCCCTTCCTCTCGGGCCTCGACCGTGTGCTGCCGCTGTTCGTGCTGGCGGCGGATCGCTGGGGCGGGTTGCGGTGGGTGATCCTGTGGCTGGTCGGCTATAGCGCCGCGGATTTCCTGTTCGCCCAATATGCCATCTTCCGGCGGCTGGGAGCGGCGTCCTAACTCGTTGCACTTATTCTAATATGCCTTATAGGATCGCGCCGGTTCCGCGCCCCACGTCTAACGCCCGTGATCTGCGCTGACCGGCATTTTTCGCAGGCAGAAACAACAGGAAATCCATGGCGGCGGGTCCCTTCGTTCTCGGCTACGATTTCGGCACGTCGGCGCTCAAGGCCGCGCTGTTCGATGCCGAAGGCCAGATCGTGGCGAGCGCGGGTGAATCTCTGCGCCTTCTTTTCCCCGCGCCCGGCTGGGCCGAGCAACGCCCCGAAGATTGGTGGGCGGCGATGGCCGCCGTGACCCGCCGCGTTCTCGCCGAAGCAGGTGCGGTGCCTGACAGTGTGAAAGCCATCGGTATGGCCGCACAGATGTGCGGCGTCGTCCCGGTCGATGCGAACGGCAAAGAACTTTCCAACTGCCTCATCTGGCTCGACATGCGTTCGGCGGATATCGCCAAACGCGAATTCGGCGGCCCTGTTGCCGGTTACAACCCGCTTCATCTGCTGCGCTGGCTGCGTTACACCGGCGGCGCGCCCAACCTCGCCGGCAAGGACCCGCCGACGAAGATGCTCTGGCTGAAAGAACGTATGCCGGAAATCTGGTCGCGCACGCACAAGCTGCTCGACGTGAAGGATTACCTGCTCAATCGCTGCACCGGCCGTTTCGTCACCAGCTACGATTGCGCCCATCTCACCTGGCTGCTCGATGGCCGCGCCGGTCACAAGCATTGGGCGACCAATCTGTTGGATCGTCTCGGACTCGATGTGAACATGCTGCCCGAACTTGGCGCCGCAACCGATGTGGCAGGCGGTTTGACACAAGCCGCCGCCGAAGCATTGGGACTTAAAGCCGGCACACCCGTCGCCGTCGGCACGGGCGATGTCTCCGCCGCGGCCTTCGCCGCCGGCAATCCGGAAAACCTGTCCGCGCATCTCTGCGTCGGCACCAGTTCATGGTTCGGCGCGATGATCCCGAAATCGCGCGTGAGCCCGCTGACCAACATCGGGTCGATCTCCGGCGCGGACGGCAAGGATTATCTGCTGATCGCCACGCAGGAGAACGCGGGCGCTTGCGTGAAATGGGCGGTGAATGCGCTCGGCTTCGATGGCGATTTCGACGCCTTCGAACAGGCCGCAGGTCAGGCGCGCGAACGCGCCGATGCGCCGCTGTTCACGCCTTGGATGTTCGGCGAACGCGTGCCGATAGACGACAAGCATGTGCGTGGCGGCTTCGCGCGTCTCTCGCTCGACTCGGGCCGCGAAGACATGGCGCGTGCCATCTATGAAGGCGTCGCACTCAATGCCCGCTGGGCGATGCAGGGTTTCGACAAACTCTCCGAACGCGCGGGCTCGACCTTGCGCCTGATCGGCGGCGGCGCGCGCAGTGCCTTGTGGTGCCAGATTTTCGCAGATGTGTTGCAACGCCCGCTCGAACGCATCGTCGAACCCGAAAGCGGCGGCACGCGTGGCAGCGCGATGACGGCGGCTGTCGTGGCGGGCTGGTATCCCAATCTCGATGCCGCCGCCGCCATGACGCGCGCAGCGCGCCTGTTCCAGCCCGATCCCGCGCTCGCCGGTTTCTACGCCGAACGCTTTTCGGCCTTCACCAAATACTACGCCCGCGTCAAACCCTGGTACGCGCGCACCAGCCGCGCATCGGGCCGCACCATCGCCGCACAAGACACAACATGCTCGACGGAACAAACAAAGCCCTGAGCGATCGCGTGTGGGAAGCGCTCGCGCTCCCGCTCGCGCGCGCCGGCCTCACGCCCAACCAGATCACCTGGATGGGCCTTCTGCTCGTGCTCGCCAATTGCGCTGCGTTCTATGCCTATCGCAGCACCTTCTGGTTCGGTATCGGATTGGTTGTGTCGTTCACCTTCGATGGCCTCGATGGCGCTGTCGCGCGGATGCGCGGCATGTCCAGCCGCTACGGCGGTTATCTCGATGCGGTGGTCGACCGTTATCAGGAAATCGCGGTTTATCTCACGCTTGCCGTTGTGACGAAGTGGTGGCTCATCTGCCTGCTTGCGATCACGGGCTCGCTGATGACGAGCTACAACAAGGCGCGCACCGCCGTCGAAATCCCCATCGACAACAACAGCTGGCCCGATCTTCTCGAACGCCTCGAACGTGTGGCCATCCTCTGCGCCGCGCTGATCTTCGATTCCCTGATCCATCTGCCGCGCAATTGGGGCGCAAGCGTGCTGTCGCTTGCCATTCTTGCTATCGCCGTGCTGTCGCATCTCACTGCGATCCAGCGGTTCATCCGCGCGCGCGACCTCATCCAGCAGCAGACGCGGAACTGATGCTCACGCTTCTTTCGTATCTCAATCGCGAAATGAAAGGCGCGAGTGCCCGTATCGTGGCCGCGTTGCTGGTCGCCGGTCTCAGCCGCGGCGTGCTTCTCGCCATCTTCAATGCCGGCGCCGCCCAAGCCGTCGCCCGCACACTCACCTGGCAATTGCCAGCCGCGTTCTTCGGGGTGCTGCTCGTCTACCTCTTTGCAAGCTATGACGGCATTCACCACAGCGTCCGGGCGGTCGAAATCATGCGCGAACGCGTGCGCGTGCGGCTGGCGGAAAAGCTGCTGTTCGCCCGCCTGCGCTTCCTGGAAATCAAAGGCACCGGCGATCTCTACACCCAGCTTGGCGCCGATCTCCAATATCTGCGCGATGCCGCAATGACGTTTCTCAACGGCGCGCAATCGGCCGTTTTGGTGGTGTTTGCGCTCGGCTATCTCGCCTGGCTGTCATGGCCGGTGTTTTTCGCCACGCTCGTCACCGGTGCATTGGGTGCCGCCACTTACTATTGGATCGACAGCGATATGCGCGAACGCATCGCGCATGCCCGCACCCGCGAAACGGCGCTGTTCGATGCGTTGGCCGACACGTTGCGTGGCTTCAAGGAGCTGAAGCTCGGCCGTGCCCGCCAGCGCGATCACGCGGGCTACGTCGCCACGCTTGCCCGCGAATTCCGCGAATTGTGGGTCAAGTCCGAAACGCTTTACCAGCTTGTGAACATCGTCTCGCAAGCGTTCATGTTCCTCTTGATCGCCATCGTGGCCTTCGCGGTGCCGATTTTCACCCCTATGAGCGGCGTGGCGATCTTCCAGGTCGTGGCAACGGTCCTTTTTATGATGACGCCGCTGGAAACGCTGTTGTCCGCCATCCCGTCCCTCTCCAAGGCGCGCGTCTCGCTCGCGGCTATCGAGCGTCTCGAAGCCAATCTCGATAGCGACGCCGTTGAGGGGAAAGACGCTGCTGCGATACCGCTTTCCTTCAACACAATCGCTTTCCGCGATGTCCATTTCCGTTTCGAAAACGCCGTGGCGGAAGAAAGTTTCGATGTCGGCCCGCTCGACCTCGATATCCGCCGCAACGAAATCCTTTTCATCATCGGCGGCAACGGTGCAGGCAAAACCACGTTCCTGAAACTCCTGACCGGCCTCTACCAGCCGATGCAGGGATCGATCGAAGTCGATGGCCGCAAACTCACGGCGGCCGACGGGCAATCCTATCGCGAGATGTTCGCCGCCGTGTTCAGCGACTTCCATCTCTTCACCCGTCTCTACGGCCTGAACAATCCTGATCCCGCCACGGTGACCGCATTGCTCGCCGAACTCGGCATCGCGAACAAAACCCAGGTCCGCGACGGCGCGCTGAGCACGGTCAATCTCTCCACCGGCCAGCGCAAGCGTCTGGCCTATGCCGTCAATCGCCTGGCCGACCGCCAGATCTATGTCTTCGACGAATTCGCCGCCGATCAGGATCCGCAGTTCCGCGCCTATTTCTATGGGGAGCTTCTGCCGCGCCTGAAACGCGACGGCAAAACCGTGATCGCCGTCACCCATGATGATCGCTGGTTCGCTGCCGCCGACCGCGTGCTGAAAATGGATTACGGCCGCGTCGCCGAAATCGTCGAACACCCCGCGGGCCTCGTCACGTCATAGAGCGTGAAGAAACTCCCCTCGTGCCGCGCTTTCAGCATGACCGGCACCTCGCCGGGCTTGCCGCTCACATGGTACAGCAGCACCTCGTCATAATGACACGGGAAGCGCAACAGATATTGCAGATCGTTCCTGATCTTCGGGATGCGCGTATCGCCGGCGGCCAGCGGTGCGAGATGTTCGAGCGACGGCGGCGACCCTTCTTGCGCCGTTCCCGCGATGTAGCGCGCGATCTCTGGCGACGGCGAAACGAGGGATTGCCCTTTCGTCGTGAACATCAGCGATGTCGCGTCGTCGCGGTCGACGATGCCGAATTCCGCAAGATGCCAATAGAGCGCGGCGCGCACGCCATCCATGTGATCGATGTCGATGGCCGTCAACAGCAGTGTCCTGCGTGGAACGTCGTCCAGCGCCGCTCGCAATTCCTTCACCTGTTTGTCGTGCGCGCCCCAGCTCTGTGCCAGCGCGAACGACATCCAACCCGTCACCGCAAGCACCACCCCACCCAACATCGCCGCCGCGCGCCGCGGCACGGCGATCTCGCTGGATGCGAACAGCAGCAACGCCGCCACCGCCGGAAAGCGCAAATGCAATCCCCAGCCGCCCATCGCCACCACGGGGACGAGAATTGCCGCCAGTGCAATCCCGCCGACCGCAAGCCGCATCCGCCGATGTACCGAAAGAACGCCGCTCCACCACGCAGCGGCCAACAAAATGCCCAAACCCACAAGCACGATGATGTTGTTCGCCTCGAACCGCGATTGAACGATGGAGGTCAGCCGCACCGGAAAACTGTCGACGATGTCGAAATCTATCTCGCTACCCGCCCCATGCATCTGCAACAGAAACAACGCAGCAATGGGTACGCCCAGAACGGCAAGCTCGATGAACAGTCTGCGCCAGGCGGGCGGCGAACGCGTCGCCCCGTGACACGCCACCAGAAAAAGAAAAAGTGCGGCTCCCAGAACGTGGCTGAAATAAAGAACAAGCGCTGCGGGAACAAACACCGCAAGCCGCGGTGCCAGCCGCCATTTTTCGCTCGCAACCCATCCCGCAAACGCAATCAGGCACAGCCCGACCGTGAAGTAATAGTTGAAGAACCCCCACATGAAATTGGAATTGTAGGCGCACACCGCGCCCACCAGCGGCATCACCCCCACGCGCCCGTAAAGCGTGCGATGGATCAGCGCCGGTCCCATCACCCACATCGCGATGGCCGTGCTGAGGAAAACCCTGACCGCGTTTTCCAACGTCATGATGCGTCCCAGAGCCGGCACCAGCACTTCCGAGGCGAGGTTGGGGACCACGGCCCAATGCACCGAATAGAATAGGGAGTGCTCGCCTGCGATCAGATAGAATCCCGCAAGCCGGGCAGGGTAATCCGGCATGGCGGGCGCGCCCACCAGCCACAGGGGCAGCATGAGCAGAACCGCCGCCAGGGCCAGCGCGGCAACCGTTCCGTTTTCCCGCAGCAAAGACATTACCCCGGCATCTCCTCCAAACTCTGCATTCGAATTTCCACACTTGGCAATTTTCTTGCGGTCCCTGCAAACAAATTTCTTGTGACCCATCCAGAACTCGGCCCCCAACCTTCGTCTCTTATGAGCGTAGGCTTTAACGCTTGAAGGCAGAGAAGGCTGGCGGGCGATGGGCGATCCATCGGGTACCGGTCAAGAAGGCCTCGAACGCGCGCGTTCGGGATCGGTGATGACTGCGCCTGAAGTAGAGCTTTGGTTCGTCAGCGAGGTTCTGCCGCTGGAGTCCGTTTTGACTCAATTCCTGCGGCACAATTGGCGCGAAGCGGGCGACATCGAGGATCTGCGCCAGGAAGTCTATGTGCGGGTCTGCGAAGGCGCGCAGAAACAGATTCCCGCCGCCGCCAAACCCTTCGTCCTCACCATCGCGCGCAATCTGCTGATCGACAAGGTCCGCCGCGGCCACATCGTCCCCATCGATGCGGTGGCCGATGTCGAAGCGCTGAACACCGCCATCGACGAACCCGGCCCCGAACGCGCCGTGATGGCGCGCGACGAGCTGCGTCGCCTGCAAACAGCCATCGAAAAACTTCCGCCGCGTTGCCGGCAAGCCGTCGTGATGGGCCGCATCGAAGGCCTCACGGGCCGCGAAATCGCGCAACGCATGGGCATCTCCGAAAAAACCGTCTCCGAACATCTGTCGCTCGGCATGTGCGCGCTGGCCGACGCGCTTTACGGCGAGCAGGCGAGGAAAGAATGAGCGAGATCGAAACCACCTTGCCCGATGCGAAGGAAGTGCGCGCCCGCGCCGCCGACTGGCTGCAACGCCGCAATTTCTGGACCTGGAGCGAAGACGACGAACGCGCGCTCGAAACCTGGCTCGCGGAGTCGCTCTCCCATCGCGTCGCCTATTGGCGCTTGCGTTCCGCCTGGGAACGCTCCGAAAAACTCACCGCACTGCGCGGCCCCGGTTTCGGCCAGCAACAGCAAACACCGCCGCAAACGCGCCGTTTTCTGCCCATCCTGAAAATGGCCGCGGCAGGCGTTGCGCTCATCGCCGCCCTCGGCGTCGGCGCCGCCTATCTCTATCAATCGCCGCGCGGCCAGACCTTCTCCACGCCCATCGGCGGCCGCGAAGTGTTGACGCTTGCCGACGGTTCGCAGGTCGAACTCAACACCGACACGATGCTGCGCACCGACATCGGCCGCGATCGCCGCACCGTCTGGCTCGAAAAAGGCGAAGCCTTCTTCCAGGTGGTGCATGACGATAAGCGGCCCTTCGTCGTCCACGCCGGCAATCACCGCGTCACCGACCTCGGCACCAAATTCTCGGTTCGCCGCCAGCCCGACCGTCTCGAAGTCACGCTCGTCGAAGGCCGCGCGCAGTTCGACACCAACGCGCCCAACGACAAGCCGACGGTCCTCAACCCCGGCGACATCCTCATCGCCACCGCGAAATCCACATCGCTGTTGCGCCGCCCGGAACAGGAACTGGAACGCGCGCTCTCCTGGCGTCAGGGCTTCATCGTCTTCGATCACACCACGCTCGCGGACGCCGCCGCCCAGTTCAACCGCTACAACACCGAACAGATCACCATCGCCGATCCGAAGGTCGCCAAACTCACCATAGACGGCACCTTCCCGATCAACGGCGTGCATGCCTTCGCACGCGTCACCAACGTCGTCTTCAAACTGCACGTCGAAAAGCGCGACGGCGAAACCATCCTGTCGCGCTGAACGCATTCGAACAAAGAGGGGGAAACATGACGTTCCAAAAAATCCTGAAAGCCGCACTTCTGGCAGGCGCGTGCGCCGCCGCCACGGCCGTCGCCGCCCACGACATCAACATCCCAGCAGGCGATCTCAAAGCCGCGCTCGACGCCTACGCCAAACAAACCGGCGTCGCCCTTATCGTCTCGGACGAAGCCGTGCGCGGCACGCAGACAAGAGGCGTGAAAGGGGTTGCGTCGCCAGACGAGGCGCTCGCGCGCATCCTTAAGGGCACGGGGTTTATCATCCACCGCGACTATTCCGGCGCAATTGCAATCGTGCCGGGGCAATCATCCGACCTTCAGCCGGTTCAGCCGTTCGTGCTGGCGCAGGCCACACCCTCTCCGCGAGCGAGCGTTGAAACAGTGACGGTTACGTCGTCGAAGCTCGGTGGCGCAGACGTGCAAAGCATCCCGATTGCCATCACCGCGCTCAGTCAGGAGCAACTCACCGCCACGCAAACCGCCGGCGGGCCGGACCTGATCAAGCAAGTTCCGAATATGACGTTCACCAAGACCAATTTCACCGGCTACAGCATCCAGATTCGCGGTATCGGCACCCAGGCGATTTCGGTCACAACCGATCCTGCGGTTGCCGTGTCGTTCAACGACATGCCCTTCATCCGCAACCACTTCTTCGAACAGGAATTCTACGACGTCAGTCAGGTCGAAGTGCTGCGCGGCCCCCAGGGCACGCTCTACGGGCGCAACGCGACCGCAGGCGTGGTCAACCTTACCAGCGCCAAGCCCACCGACCAGTTCGAGGCGATGGCGAGCGCGGATATCGGCAATTACAAGAACCGCCGTTTCGAAGGCATGATCAACCTGCCCATCGTCGATGACCGGCTCGATCTGCGCGTTGCCGGCGAGTGGACTAAGCGCGACGGCTATTCGTTCAACGCGATCACCGACAGTCCGATCGACGGGCGTGATCTCTGGTCGACCCGCACAACCATTCGGTTCAGACCGACGGAAGCGTTAACCGCCGATTTTGTTTGGGAACATTTCCAGGAACATGACGACCGCCTGCGTTCAAGCAAGCAGCTTTGCAAGCGCGACAACGGTCCAGACACCATCTATGGCTATCCAACCGGTATCTACGGCGCGGCCTATTTGAGCCAGGGTTGCTTGCCTGTCTCACTTTACAGTGCAGACGCGTTTCAGGCGCCGAATTCGTTTTCCCTGCCGTATTTCGGCGGTCTTATCGGAGCCGGCCAAGGGGTTGCCTTCGGCGTGCCGATAAACGGTACCCGTGATGCCTATGCCAGCACGGTCCAGTCAAGAGATCTGCGCGTCATCGAGTCGACCCTCAATCCCAATTACCGAGCGCAGAACAATGTTTTCCAGCTCAATGTCGACTACGCGGTTTCGCCTTCCCTGACGCTGACGTCGAGCACCGGATACAACAACGATTTTTTACGATCCACCGAAGACTTCAACCGCTTCAATACGCAGCCGGGAATATTCATCTACGATCCAACCAGTAGTCTCACCCAGGCAGACGGAACTTACGTCTGCAACGATGGTACGTTACGCGCTCCTGACGGACTTTGTTCCGACGGCGGCCCCGGCCAGGCCAGCGGCTATTTTTGCGATCCCCAGTTGGGTTGCAGCAATCGCTTGGTCGCCGAAGATATGAGCGAAGAACACGCCTGGCAGTTCAACCAGGAATTTCGCCTCGCCTCGCATATGAGCGGCCCGCTCAACTTCAATGTTGGCGGAAACTTCATGCACTACGAAACGGAGGAGAACTATCTGATCTTCTTCAACACGCTCACTTTATACAACGCCAAATTCACGGGCGGCTATTGGGACCCTAACAACCCAGCCGCATCGCAATGTCAGGCCGGCAGCGGCACGGCAGGGGGGCTGATCATACGCCCCGTCACACATCCGGTGGATCCCGCTCATCCAGGCACTGCAGGATATGCCTGTGGCTGGATGGACCCCAATCCGATCGATGATCTGGATTACGCGGGCCACAACTATTTCCTTAGTCAGAATCCCTATCTGCTGGATTCCTATGCCGGCTTCGGCGAGGTCTATTACAACGTCTTCGACGATCTAAAGCTGACCGGCGGTTTGCGCTGGACGGACGACCGCAAGCATTTCGTGGACATTCCCAGCGCAATTCTCGCGCAGGGTTACGGTTACGTCGTCACCGATGTGGTGGATCAGGAGTGGAAGGAGTGGACGGGACGGTTCGCCGCCAACTGGACGCCGAAGCTCGATTTAACCGACCAGACGCTCGTCTATGCAACCTTCGGTCACGGCTACAAGGCCGGCGGCGCCAATCCGCCTGGCGCCCTGTTCCTCGCGTTTGTCGGATATGGCGATGTTCCAAGCATCACGCATCCGCTCACATTCAAACCCGAATTCATAAACGCCTATGAGCTCGGCACCAAAAACACGCTGCTGGACGGTGCGCTGACGCTCAACGGTAATTTCTTCTACTACGACTACAAGGGCTATCAGATTTCGGAGATCGTCGATCGCACCTCGGTCAATCTGAATTTCGACGCCACCATCAAAGGTGCGGAACTCGAAGCGACATGGGAGCCTGTGCCGGGACTGAGGTTCTCGTTCTCGGGCGGATATGAACAAACGCGTATGGCCGATGGCTCGCAGGCTGTCGATCTGATGGATCGCACTGCGGGACATCCCGGCTGGGTTCTAGTCAAGCCGTTCGTGACGGAGGCGTCGAACTGCCTATTGCCCGAATACCTCGTGGGATATTTTCTCAATCCCGACCCCGGTACCCCCTTCAACAACAACTACGGAATTCTGTATGCCTGCCAGCTCGCGTACAATGGTCATGTCGACCCCGTCACCGGCAAGCAGTACCAGCTGAATCCGACAGGTACCAATACAACCAATCAGGAGATTATACCGGGATCGTATGGCGGCTTCGATCCGCTTGCCGGCACGCCGGGTCATCCCTACACCGGGCAGAACACCTGGAACGGCGTCGATTACGGCCCGGCGCCCAACAATGGTGCAGGGTTCACGAAGGATTTGAGCGGCAACGAACTTCCCAATGCGCCGCACTTCACGACTTCATTCACCGCAGAATATTCGGTCCCAGTGACGGATGATTGGGCGGCAACGCTTCACGGTGATTTCTATTGGCAAGCCGATTCCTGGGCGCGTGTCTTCAACGACAATCCTTACGACCGCTTGCATGGTTACACCAATGTGAACTTTGCACTGATCCTGACAAACCAGAACGGCTGGCAGGCCACCGGGTACGTCAAGAACGTGTTCAACACGACGGCCATTACCGGCGACTTCCTGAACAGCGATGACACCGGTCTGACGACCAACGTGTTCCTCACCGATCCACGGTTGTTCGGCATTCGCGTTACGAAAAATTGGTAAGGGGGAAACGCACAATGAGCGAACTTCACAATTCGTCAAACGCCGCAAACATCCGTCAGACGCTTTTGGCTACGGTGTCGGCACTTGTTCTCGTTGCATCCGTTCCCGAAGCGGCATTGGCCGGGAGCAACGATCGGCCCACAGTCTGGATCGAAGGCGGCTGGCATTTCGAGAGCGT
>Ga0335070_10000120_pt1 | contig 88320 bp, 76 predicted proteins | sample Lox_Sample_13_FD_206722 | JGI IMG/M metagenome (GOLD analysis project Ga0335070, IMG submission 206722) | Soil microbial communities from Loxahatchee National Wildlife Refuge, Florida, United States - Lox_Sample_1.3 | ecosystem: Environmental > Terrestrial > Soil > Wetlands | place: USA... | reverse complement strand
TGCGCCCCTCGGTCATCCATCGCAAAGTGCTGAATGGATTTCGCTCGGGCTGGGGAGCCCAGGCTTATGCCGCCCTGGCTTCGGTGATTGACACTGCGGAACTCAAAAGCGTTCATGCTTTTGACGTTATCCAATCGGTGATCGGCATTCCGGCTCTTCCCCTGCCTGTACGTGGGTGAGTAATTACCGAGTGGATTATAGAACAAATGTTAACCTACACTTAACAGAATTGTGGGTTGCGCGTAGGGGAAGCGTAGGTTAATCGTCAAGTATGTTAAATGTAATCCTGTTATGATGATTTCAAAGGGCGACTTCTCTTCTTCTCCTCCTTAAGCGAGTGCCGGGGTCGGCGTCCCCGGCACTCACTGATTCTACCACAGGGCAATCCCTGTGTTTCCAAAAGACCTGCCTGGCAAGAGAGGCGGGTTTTTGATTCAAAAAGCGAGGGCCGAGAACCGAAATCGATGAGAATAGAGAGCAGCCAACGATTACGTCGCCAAGCGTATTATGCTGCTTTTCGCTGTTTTTCTGTGATACACTTCACTTCAGAAACAATCCCAAATTTTTTTCGGAGAAAATGAAGATGTCCGCTGAACGAGAGACCTATCCTGTGGAAATTGCCGGTTTGCACCGCGAGCTGCCCCTGTTCGAGATCAAGCCGGGGCTGAAGATCGCCATCTTGAATATCCTCGGCGATACGGAGCTGGTCCAGGCGTGCGCCCCGGCGCTGGCTGAGCAGATGAAGGACCTGCCCTACGACATCATTGTGACGGCAGAGGCAAAGAGCATCCCGCTGGCATTCGAGCTTTCCGTGGTCACGCACAAGCCCTACGTGGTCCTGCGCAAGAGCTACAAGCCCTACATGGGCAAAGCGCTCCAGGCGGAGACGCTTTCGATCACCACGGGGGAACCGCAAACCCTCTACCTGGACGAGAAGGACCGCGACCTGGTGGCGGGGAAAAAGGTGGTCATTCTGGACGATGTGATCAGCACCGGGTCCACCCTGCAGGGGATGCGCCTGATCGTGCAGAAGGCCGGCGGGCAGGTTGTGGCGGAGGGGGCGATCTTCACCGAAGGCGAGCGGGCAAAGTGGTCCAACGTGGTTTCGCTGGGGCATCTGCCGGTGTTTTCGGATTAGGACTAGATGAGCGCAGGCTGATCTCCAGAACCGCTCGATTCATACACATTTTTTACATTGCTCTTATACACCTCCAACACGAGCAGATTAACCTATGGCGTGTAAGAGCGTAACAAGATTGCGTGAAAAGCGGACGCTCTACAAATATTCATAACCAGTATTTTTTGAAGGAGGTGTTGAATATGTCCAATCTTTCTCGGTGGGATCCCGTACGGGATATGCTGTCTCTGCGGCGAACCATGGACCGGCTGCTTGGAGGTGAAACGTTCGACGAGGAGTTCAACCGCTCGCTGAACTGGAATCTGCCCCTGGACGTCTCGGAGAACCAAGAAGAATACATTGTGAAGGCGTCTCTGCCCGGCGTCAACCCGGATGATCTGGATATTTCCGTCGACGGAAACACCCTGACCATCCGCGCGGAAGTGAAGGCAGATGAAGAGAAGAAGGGAGAGACCTATCATCTGCGCGAGCGCCGCTACGGGGTATTCAGCCGCTCGATCACCCTGCCCTCCACGGTCAAGGCGGATGCGATCGAGGCGAGCTACGATAATGGCGTTCTGACGCTGAAGCTGCCCAAGACCGAAGAGGTGAAGCCGCGGAAGATCCAGATCGGATCGGGCCAGGGGAAGAAGCAGGTCATCGAAGGAAATTCACGATCGTAGCTGGTTAAAGTTCGTAAGTGATTTGAAAATCCCGATGGGTTACCTTCGGGATTTTGGTTATTAGAGGCCCGGTTACTGATGAACCGGGCTTCGATCGGATTTAACCGATTCAGACATAATTTTTACATTGCTCTTATTTTCCTCAGACGAGAGCGGACTATCCTATGGGATGTATGAGCGAAGAAACGCGCAAATACGGCTACTCGAAAATTTTTAGATAACCAGTTATTTCTTCAGGAGGAATTGAACATGTCCAACCTTTCTAGCGGTGATCCAATCCGGGATTTGTATTACCAGGATCTGTATTATTTCCGCCGAGCCCTGGAGCGGATGTTTGGGATTGAACCATCCAGCGGGGAGACCAACCGCCCAGCGAGCTGGAATCTGCCCCTGGACATCTCGGAGAATGAAAATGAATATATCGTCAAGGCGTCTCTGCCCGGCGTCAACCCGGATGACCTGGATATTTCCGTCAACGGAAACACCCTGACCATCCGCGGGGAAGTGAAGCCCGAGGAAGAAAAGGGCGGGAACTTTCATCTGCGCGAGCGCCGCTACGGGGTATTCAGCCGCTCGTTTACCCTGCCTTACACAATCAAGGCGGATGCGATCGAGGCGAGCTACGATAATGGCGTTCTGACGCTGAAGCTGCCCAAGACTGAAACGGAGAAGTCGCGGAAGATCAAGGTCCTGACAGGCCCGGGGAAGTGATCGATCCTCGAAAGTAGTGTGAAAATCCCGAAGGTTTACTTTCGGGATTTTTTGTTTTAGGAAACCAGGTCACTTAGGACCTATTCACCTCTGATGTGGGCGCCGCGGCTGGCGCGGCAGAGGTAGACCTGGGCTTCGCGGCCGGGGGCGCGGTAGCCGGCGGCGAGGCGCTGGATGAACTCTTCGGCGTGCTGCTCTTCGACCAGGTTGACCGTGCAGCCGCCAAACCCGGCCCCGGTGAGGCGGGCGCCCAGGCAACCGGGGAGCGATCCGGCCAGCTCGACGAGCAGGTCCAGCTCAGGGATGCTGACCTCATAGAGATCGCGCAGGCTGGCATGCCCGGCGAACATGAGGCGGCCAAAGGCCGCGCCGTCGCCGCGGTCGAGGCATTGGATGGCCTCGTCGACGCGGGCGCACTCCTCGACGACGTGGCGGGCGCGCTTGCGGACCAGCTCGGGGAGGTGATCGGCCAGGCGGTTAAACTCTTCGGGGGTCACGTCGCGGAGGGTGGTGACGCCGGGGAGATAGGGCTGGAGGAGGGCGACGGCCTGCTCACAGGCAGCGCGGCGCTCATTGTAGGCGGAATTGGCCAGGCTGCGGCGCACCCCGGAATCGGCGATGACGATGACGACGCTGGGGGGGAGGGGGACGGGGCGCCAGACGAGGCTGCGCGTATCGAAGTAGAGGGCATGATCCTCGACGCCGCAGGCGCTGGCGAACTGGTCCATCAGGCCGCAGTTGACCCCGACGTACTGGTTTTCCGCCCGCTGGCAGAGGCGGGCCAGCTCGAGGGGATCGGCCTCCCAGCCGCCGAGGGTGCGCCAGGCGACCGAGAAAGCGAGCTCAACAGCGGCCGAGGAGCTGAGCCCGGCGCCGATGGGCACGGTGGAGGTGAACTCGCCTTCGAGGCCGCGGACCTCCAGCCCTTTCCGGCTGAGCGCCCAGGCTACCCCGGCGGGGTAAAGGGCCCATGTGGGCAGGGGCTGGCCGGCGATATCCTGCCTGTCCACGAGATGGTCCAGATCGAAGACGACGCCGGTATTCAGGTCGCGAGCGCGAAGGTAGACCTGGCGGTCGGAGCGGGGGAGATAGGCGAGGCGGACGGCGCGGTCGATGGCGGCGGGGAGGACGGGGCCGCCATTATAGTCGACGTGCTCGCCGAGGAGGTTGACTCGCCCGGGAGCGATGGCAGTGGGGAGGGAGGGGGAGGAGTCAGTCATCAGTGATTTTTGCCACAGAGCACCCAGAGAGCGCGGAGAAGGAAAAAGAGAGAACAGAGAGCGGAGAATGGCCTATCTTGTGCCAGACAGGCACAGGGAGAACCGTAATTGGTCAATTGGTTGCTGAGTCGCCTGGTTGCTCAGGGTTTGAGCTACCCTTTCCTGCGTTATACAGTCTTTCACTGTCTTTGGCTGCCTTATCCTGCGCTGCGCATTCATTGATCAGCTTTTCCTTGCGGAGGCGGGAGAGGGCTTTGATGGCCTTCTCGCGGCGGAGGGCGGTGAGGTGGTCGGGGAGCTGCTCGACGTAGACGAGGCGGACAGGGCGGCGGGTGCGGGTGTAGCGCGCACCGTGGCCGAGGTTGTGCACGCGGGCGCGCCGCTCGGGGTCGGTGCTCCAGCCGGTATAAAAGGTCCCGTCGGCGCATTCGAGGATGTAGCAGAAGAAAGGCATACACGGCATCCAGGGGAGAGCTTATTTCGAGCCGGGGCCGGGTTTTCGCGGCGGGAGGCCGAAGATGTTCCTCGGGAGCGCCGACTCGATGGGAGGAGAACCCTCGAGGCGCTCCGGATCTCCCCCGCGGCGCTGCTCGAGCCAGGCGGCGCGGCCCTTGGAGGCCTGGTCGAGGAGCTCGAGCAGGCGGGATTCGTTCTGCTCCTCCAGGGCGGTGCGCAGGGCGTAGAGCTCGTTCATCAGGTCATCGATCACGCGGACGGCATTGGCCGAGTCGAGGAGGGAGGCCTGGGTGAGGGACTGGGGCGAGCCGGCTTCCGCAAGGGGCAGGGTTGCCTGGGCGTAGGCGCGGCCGGCGAACTTGCGGTTTTCGCGCCAGCCGGGCGCGAGAAGGGTGGCGTTGAGCAGGGCAGCCGCGGAGAGCCGGGGGAGCAGATCGCTGGCGGCGAGGAGCCCATCCAGCTCAGCGGCATCGACGAAGAGGGGGCTGGCGCCGAGAAGGTCGACGAGGTTGGAGGCGAGGTCGAATGCTTCGAGGGCGGTGCCGGGAGGGGCGGTGATGGCCACGACCGAGTTCTTGAAGAGGTCGGCGCGAGCAGCATCCAGCCCGGAGGCGGTCTCTTCGAGATAGGCCGGGTTGAGGGCGGGAGCGAGGGCGACGTAATGGCGGCCGGTCGGAAGGACCCTGGCGGCGAAGGAGACGCCGCTGACCCTGGCGGGGGCGGTGTCGAGGACGAGCGCGCCATGCTTGAGATCGGAGGCGATCAGCTCGAGAGTCTCGCGGGACTGGGGGAGCGGCTCGGAGAGGAAGACCAGGTCGGCCTGGCGAACGGCGGCGGGGAGGTTGTAGGAGATCTGGTCGACGGCGCCGAGCTTTTCGGCCTGCCGGGCGATGATGGGGCTGCGATCGTGGCCGACACGGCGGTACTTGCCGGCCTGCGCGTGGAGCGCGAGGCCGACCGAGGCGCCGATCTGGCCGAGACCAACGAGAGTGATCTGGCTGGCCAAGGGCTTATCCCCCCAGAAGCAGGCGAGAGATGGCGTTGAGCGGCGGGCCGATGATCCAGTTGAGGACGGGTAAACCGAGCTGAGGGAGGACGAAGACGATGAGGAGGAGGATCAGCGGGCTGTAGGGGCGGATGCGGTCGAGGGCATTGGACCAGGAGGCGGGGAAAAAGTAGCTGAAGATCTTTTCGCCGTCGAGGGGGGCGAGGGGGATGAGGTTGAAGAGGAACAAGATCAGGTTGATGAACATGAACGTCTCGAGAATCTGTGGCACGGCAGCGAGGACGGGCGATCCGCTCAGGTAGAGGGAGCTCATCAGGCCCAGACGGATGGGGAGGGCGGCAAGGATGGCGAGGAGCAGGTTGGAAAGGGGACCGGCGAGAGAGACCCACATCACGGCGGAGGGGCTGCGCCGGCCGAGCTGGTAGGGGTTGATGGGCACGGGCCTGGCCCAGCCAAAGCCAGAGACGAGGATGAGCAGGGAGCCGATCGGGTCCAGGTGGACGAGGGGGTTGAGGGTGAGGCGGCCGTTGAGGCGCGGGGTGTCGTCGCCGAAGCGGTCGGCGGTCCAGGCGTGGGCGAACTCGTGGATGGGGAGAGCAACGAGCAGAATGAGCAGTTTGGAAATGAGGACAGGTATTGAAAACAGGGATCCGAAATCCATGGTGTATATCCGTTAAGATGGTATGAGAAAAGAGTTACCTTTGCCTTCATTATAAACGAGATAAACGAGAACCGAGGGGCGAAAACCATAAAAGAGGACCTTTCTTTTATCTGGTTTCTGAAACCTAACGAAAGAATTAAGACGGATATGACAAAAACCATGCTAAAGTTATGGCATTCCCATCATTTTTTCATAGGAGGATCTCACGAATGATGAACAGGCGTGAATTTTTAAAAACTGCACTCGCAACTGGAACCGCTTCTTTACTGGCAATTTCTGGAAAGGCGATGTACGCGTTCGCGGAGCCCGGTGGAACGCAAGAGAAGAAAGTCTTTCTGCCGTTCGTGTCAAACAGGACTGGCGCTTCGGTGAACACAAACCCGCCGGCTCAAACGACGCGGCTTATTTTCATCCACCATTCGACCGGACAGAACTGGATGGACGATGACAACGGCGGGCTGGCCAAGGCCTTGCGCGATAACAACTATTACGTGAGCGATACCAATTACGGCTGGGGACCGAAAGATATTGACGAAACGCCTATCGGCGATAAGACGGATACCGGCTACTGGTACGATTGGTTTTTAGGACCGGACCGGGACACGTATTGTTCCGCTTTGTACAATGAAACCGACCAGACCTTTCCATACTCACGCCTGGCGAATAACCCGGGTGGTCCGAATACGGTCATCATGTTCAAATCCTGTTTTCCCAATTCCAATATCAATGGCAACCCGAACGATCCACCGACCAGCGGTCCGAACCCGATGGAGGGTCACAGTGTCGATGACACATATACGGTTGGAAACATCAAACGACTGTATAACGACCTGTTGGGCTATTTCGGCAGCCACCTGGACAAATTGTTCATTTTGATCGTCACGCCGCCGCTGTCCAGTGGAGATACCACCCCTGAGCAGGCGGCCAATGCCCGCACGGTAGCCAATTGGGTGATCGATAGCTGGTTGAGCAACTATCCGTATCAGAACGTGGCGGCGTTCGACTTTTATAACGTGCTGACTTCCAATACCGGCAGCGGCGACAACGATCTGGGCCTGGCCACCGGCAATCACCATCGCGTGAACGGCGGCGTGATTGAACACATCACCGACCAGGGAACCAATACCCTGGCTTATCCTACAGGTGATTCTCATCCGGCGCAGCCGGGCAACCTCAAAGCAACCGGCGAATACCTTCCTCTGTTGAACGCCTTTTATCACCGCTGGGCAGGTTAGCGCTTTCTTAAGTTACCGAACTCTTCGCCGGGCCGGCCTGGGAAGAGAATTTTTGATTTTCCCTGAAGAGGACACCGGGACAGTCGAATTTCGATTGGAAGAACATCGAGATTCGAGTACCGAAAGAGGGAGGGCAGAGTTCGTTCTTGGATGGCGGGGATTGGAGATGGGGGAGGGAAGACACGCGGTTGTAAGGGGCAAAACTCAGGGGGTGGTATAATTTCAGGGTGTTGCCCGAGCTGAAGCTGGATGATGTGGTCCGCTTGCGCAAGCCGCACCCGTGCGGCGGGTACGAGTGGAAGGTGGTGAGGATGGGCGCGGATATCGGCCTGGAATGCCTGACCTGCAAGCGGCGGGTGATCCTGGCGAGGCGCGATCTGGCCCGTCGCCTGAAGACGGTCGTTTCCAGAGGTTCCAATGAGCCAGCCAATCCATAAGCCGGCGCGCGTGCTGTTTCTGTTCTCCGATACGGGGGGCGGGCACCGCAGCGCGTCGGAGGCGATCATCGAGTCGCTGAAGCTGGAGTACGGGGGGCGGATCGAGATGGAGATGGTGGATATTTTCAAGGATTATGCGCCGCCGCCGTTCTCGTATTCGCCGGAGATCTATCCGCGGATGGCATACTTCCCTGAGGTATGGCGGTTTGGATATAACCTGAGCAACGGAAACCGGCAGGCTCGAGCTGTGACAGCGCTGCTGCTGCCGTATCTCCGCCGCTCGGCACGGCGGTTAATCCGGGAACACCCGGCGGAACTAATCGTGTCGGTCCACCCGCTGGCGAATGGGACGTTCCTGCGCGTGCTGGGAGAGCGGCACACTCCATTTATCACGGTGGTGACGGATATGGTCACCACGCACGCGCTATGGTACCACTATAAGGCGGATAAGGTGCTGGTGCCGACGCCGGTGGCGCTCGAGCGCGGGCTGACGTACGGCCTTTCGATGCAGCAGCTCGAAGTGGTGGGCCTGCCGGTGGCGCAGCGCTTTACGCAGCCGCCGGGGAACAAGGCCGAGCTGCGCGAGAAGCTGGGCTGGCCGCAAGGCTGCCCGGTGGTGCTGCTGGTGGGAGGCGGGGAAGGGATGGGCCCGGTGGAGCGGACGGCGCACGCGATCGACGCCAGTGGGTTGAAGCTGGCGCTGATGATGATCGCCGGGCGCAACCGGGGCCTGCAGGACCGCCTCGAGGGGTATGCCTGGAGGGGGCCGGCCAAAGTCTATGGGTTTGTACACGAGATGCCCGATTTTATGCGCGCCGCGGACGTGCTGGTGACGAAGGCGGGCCCGGGGACGATCAGCGAGTCGTTCATCGCGGGGCTGCCGATGATCCTCTTCAGCCGGATGCCGGGGCAAGAAGACGGCAACGTCGCTTATGTGGTGAATGAAGGCGCGGGGGTGTGGGCTCCGCATGCGGAGCAGGTGGTGGCGACCCTGCGCAACTGGCTGGAACACCCGGAACGAATGGAGCGGACCGCGACGGCCTGCAAGCGGCTGGCCCGGCCGGATTCTTCCCGCCAGATCGCGCGAATCATCGCCGAGACCCTGGGGATCTCTACCCCAACCCGATCTGAAGCCTGACCGGTAATCCACTGCACGGATGGCACGCCTATGCCGATACTGGATGTTCACGCTTTAGAGTTTTTCAGTCGCAGCCCGGACCAGACGCGGCGGATCGGAATGCGCCTGGGGGCGCTCCTGGAGCCGGGGGACCTGGTGTGTCTGGCGGGAGACCTGGGAGCGGGTAAAACGACCCTGGTCCAGGGGATCGCGCGGGGGTGGGGCTCGCTGGACAGTGTGACCAGCCCGACATTTATCCTGGTCAACTCCTACCGCCGGCCGGACGGGCATTTGCTGAACCACGTGGACGCTTACCGGATGGAGTCGGCGGCGGAAGCGGAGGACCTGGACCTGGAGCTAATGCTGGGAAAGGGGCCGATGGTCGTGGAGTGGCCGGAGCGGATTCGGGCGGCGCTGCCGGTGGACCGGATGTGGGTGGACCTGCGCTGGATGGGCGACGAGCACCGCGGGATGATCTTTTCGGCGCGAGGCGAGCGCTACCAGGGGCTGGTAGACCTGCTGCGCAAGCGCGCGTACGGAGGCGACTGATGCTGCTGGCGATCGATACCTCCACGCGCTGGGTAGGCCTGGCGCTGTACAGCGGAGCGGCGGTGACGGGGGAGATGGTCTGGGAAAGCCAGAACCACCACACAGTCGAGGTCGCGCCGGCGCTGCAGACGATGTTGAAGCGGAACGGGGTAGCGCAGGACGATCTGCGCGCGATTGGGGTGGCCCTGGGGCCGGGGTCGTTTACCAGCCTGCGGATCGGGCTGGGGCTGGCAAAGGGATTGGCCCTGGCGCTGAACATCCCGGTGATCGGAATCCCGACGCTGGATATTCTGGTTGCAGCGCAGCCGGTGCGAGACCTGCCGCTGGCGGCGGTGCTGCAGGCGGGGCGAGGCCGGCTGGCGGTGGCGTGGTACAAGATGGAAATGCTGCCGCGCGGGCACGCGGCCTGGCGCTGCCATGCCGAGCCGGCGGTGATGCGGGCGGAGGAGCTGGCGCAGCAGATCCACCGGCCGACGCTGGTGTGTGGGGAGCTGAGCGCGGAGGAACGCCAACTTCTGGCGCGGAAGCGGAAGAACGTGATCCTGGCTTCGCCGGCGAGCAGCGTGCGCCGGCCGGCGTACCTGGCTGAGCTGGCCTGGGCGCGCTGGCAGGCGGGAAAAATGGACGATCCGATCAGCCTGGCGCCTTACTACCTGCATTATGGAGAGGCGATACCAGGGTAAGAGGCGAGAACCGAAAGAAGAGAACGGAGAACAGAAGAACGGTTGCCGTAGGGCGGGTGGAGGGGCGCCAGGGCGAAGCTGGCCGTTGAAGATTAAGGCCTGGAAATTCACTGCTTCGCCCTGGCTACGGGAGATGAAGCCCCTGCAAGATGAAAGAGATTGCGTGGTGGAATCAGGATAAGAGATGGAGGAGCAAGGAGTACGCGTACGGCCGATGAGGATGGAGGACGTGGAGGAGGTGTTCCGGGTGGACCAACTCTCCTTCAGCCTGCCGTGGACGGAGCGGTCGTACCGGTTCGAGCTTACGCAGAACCCGAACTCGATGCTGTGGGTGGCGGACGCGCTCGGGGCAGATGGGGCCTACCGGGTGGTGGGGATGGTGGTGATCTGGCTGATCGTGGACGAGATCCACATCGGGACGATCGCGGTGCACCCGGATTACCGCCACCAGGGGATCGGGCGCAGGCTGCTGGCGGAGGCGCTGCTGGCGGGGAGCGAGCGGGGAGCCGCGCAGGCGACGCTGGAGGTGCGGCGGAGCAATCTCAACGCCCAGGCGCTGTACCGCCAGTTCGGCTTTACCACGGCGGGGATGCGCCCGCGTTATTACCGGGATAACGGAGAGGACGCGCTGATCCTGACCCTGGAACGCCTGGACCGGCGCGAGATCCTGAAAATGATGGAACAAAATTCCCACCAGGCGAGGTAAGCTCGCGGGAGGTATTCGATGGAACCAGACGAGGTTTTAGCCGAAGTCGCCAGAGAGGTGGCGATCTGCACGAAATGCCAGCTTTGCAAGATGCGGAAAAAAGCCGTGCCGGGGGAAGGGCCGGCCACGGCGGAGATCCTGTTTATCGGCGAGGGGCCGGGGTATTACGAAAACGAGCAGGGCCGGCCCTTCGTCGGGGCGGCGGGGCAGTTCCTGGACGAGCTGCTGCAGAGCATCCATTTAAAGCGCAGCGACGTGTTCATCACCAACGTGGTGAAGTGCCGGCCGCCGAACAACCGCGACCCGCTGCCGGAGGAGATCTCGACCTGCACCAATTATTACCTCAACCGGCAAATCGAGGCGATCAACCCGAAGATGATCGTCACCCTGGGGCGGTTCTCGATGGGGCTGTTCTTTCCCAATGCGCGGATCAGCCAGGTGCACGGGCGGCCGATGCGGGTGAACGGGCGGGTAGTGGTGCCGATGTTCCACCCGGCAGCGGCGCTGCACCAGCCGTCGCTGCGCTCGGCGGTGGAGGCAGATTTCGCCCGGCTGCCGCAGTGGATCGAGAAGATGAACCAGGCTCCGGAAGCTGCGCGGCAGGGGACACTGCCGATGGGGCAGGAGCCGCCGGCAGAAGAGAAAAAGGGCGAGGAGCCCAAACAATTGAGCCTGTTCTGAGAGGACCCGTGAAGACCGTTCAACAAAGTTTGCTTGAAGAGCTGGAACAAAAGACCGCGCGGGTGGCGGTAATGGGAATGGGCTACGTGGGGCTGCCGCTGGCGGCGGTGTTCGCCGAGGCGGGTTTCCAGGTGGTGGGGATCGACCCGGACGAGCGCAAGATCGATTCGCTGAGCCGGGGGGAGAGCTACATCCAGGACGTGCCGGGGGAACAGCTACGGCGGCTGGTGGGGAGCGGGAAGCTGCGCGGAACGACGGATTTCTCGACGCTGCGCGAGATCGACGCGGTGAGCATCTGCGTGCCGACCCCGCTGCAGAAGACGGGCGACCCGGACCTGTCGTTCATCGTTTCTGCGGTGGATTCGTTGTCGAGCTGCATGCACCCGGGAATGGTGATCGTGCTCGAGTCGACCACCTACCCGGGGACGACGCGCGAGCTGGTGCTGACCAAGATCAGCCAGGCAAGCGGGCTGAAGGTGGGGGAGGACTTTTTCCTGGCGTTCTCGCCCGAGCGGGTGGACCCGGGGCGGAAGGACTGGACTACGCTGAACACGCCCAAGGTGGTGGGCGGGGTCACCCCGGCCTGCTGCCAGGTGGCGTCGGCGTGGTACGGGCAGGCGCTCCAGAAGGTCATCCCGGTCTCTTCGGCGGAGGTGGCCGAGATGGCCAAGCTGCTGGAAAACACCTTCCGGATGGTCAACATCGGGATGGTCAATGAGCTGGCGATGATCTGCGACCGGCTGGGGGTGGACGTGTGGGAGGTCATCGACGCGGCGGCGACCAAACCCTTCGGATTTATGAAATTCACCCCGGGGCCAGGGGTGGGCGGGCACTGTATCCCGATCGACCCGCTGTACCTTTCGTGGAAGCTGCGCGGGATGAACTACAACGCGCGCTTTATCGAGCTATCCTGGGAGATCAAGAGCCAGATGCCGCATTTCGTGGTGCAGAAGGTGCAGGATGCGCTGAACGAGCGTGAAAAAGCGATCAAAAATAGCAACGTGCTGGTGCTGGGGGTGGCTTATAAGGCCGACATCGATGACCTGCGTGAATCGCCGGCGCTGGACGTGATCGACCTGCTGAAGGCCAAGGGCGCGCGGGTGAGCTATCACGACCCGTGCATCGCGCACATCCGCCACGAGGACTGGGAGATGAGCTCGATCGCGGATGAGATGGAAGGGGTGCGGGCGGCGGACGCGGTGGTGATCGTGACCAACCACTCGGTCTATTCGTACCCGGCGATCCTGGAAGCGGCGGCGCTGGTGGTCGACACGCGCAATGCCCTGGGAAAACTGGGACGAGCCAATCCGAAAGTGGTGAGGTTGTAAACATGGGAAGATATTTGATCACCGGAGCGGCGGGCTTTATCGCCTCACGCGTGGCGGAGATGCTGCTGGACGCGGGGGACACGGTCTATGGGGTGGATAACCTCAACACAGCCTACGACGTGCGGATGAAGGAATACCGCCTGCGCCGGCTGGAGGAGCGGCCCGGGTTCACCTTTCAACGGATGGACATCGGCGAGAGAGAGGCGGTCCAGCAATTGGACGAGCAGGTTGGCGCGGTCGACGCGGTAATCAACCTGGCGGCGCGGGCAGGCGTGCGCTCCAGCGTGGAGGACCCGTGGGAGTACGTCAACACCAACATGGTGGGGACGCTGAACATGCTGGAGTTTGCCCGGCGCAACCGGGCGCCGAAATTTATCCTGGCGTCGACGTCGAGCCTGTACGGGAACCGCAACCCGATGCCGTTCCGCGAGGACGCGGACACGAACCTGCCCCTCCAGCCGTACGCGGCGAGCAAAAAAGGGGCGGAGGCGATGAGCTACACCTACCATTACCTGCACGGCATCGACGTGACCATTTTCCGCTATTTCACAGTGTACGGGCCGGCGGGGCGGCCGGATATGGTCATGTTCCGTTTCGCGCAGTGGATCGCTGAGGGGCGGCCGGTGCGGATCAACGGGGATGGGGAGCAGTCGCGCGGGTTTACCTACCTGGACGACATCGCGCGGGGGACAATCCTGGGCTTGAAGCCGCTGGGGTACGAGATCATCAACCTGGGCGGGCACGAGGTGGTCAAGATCAACGACCTGATCTGCATGCTCGAAGAGCGCCTGGGACGGAAAGCAATGGTGGAGTATTTTCCGATGCACAAAGCGGACGCCCTGGGCAACTGGGCGAACGTGGAAAAAGCCGGGGCTCTGCTGGGTTGGGAGCCGCAGGTTTCTTTGAGTGAGGGGGTCGACCGCCTGGTGGAGTGGTACCTGCAGGAACGCTCCTGGGCAAGCCTGGTCCAGACTCCATGAGATCGGTGCTGGCAAAGGCCGCCGGCGAATGGCGGAAGGACCTCCTCCTGCGGCGCGTGACGCGCAATTCCAGCTACCTGCTGGCTAGCAACGTCATCAGCGCGGTGCTGAGCCTGGTGGCGGCCAAGCTGCTAGGCGTGGCGAGCTTTGGGGTGCTGGGAACGACCATCGGGTTCGTCACGGCGATCAACCAACTGCTCTCGTTCCGCATGGGCGACCTGGTGGTGCGCTACCTGGGCGAAGCGGTGGCCAAAGGGGAAGGGGAGCGCGGGGCGGCGGTGGTGAAGGCGGCAGGGTTGGCCGAAGGGGCCACCTCACTGTTGACCTACGGCTTGCTGCTGCTGTTGACTCCCCTGGCGACGCAATACATCATCAAGGATGCCCAGGCGAGCTGGCTGCTGCCATATTATGGGCTGACGATCCTGGCAAACATCACCACCGAGACGGCGACCGGGGTGCTGCAGGTTGGCAACAAGTACCGCAGCCAGGCGCTGATCAACCTGGTCCAGGCGGTGCTGACGGCGGTGATCGTCGGCTGTGCCTACGCCACCCGGGCCGGCCTGTTCGTGGTGGTGACGGCCTACCTGGCGGGCAAGCTGGTCTCGGGACTGGGGCCGATCGTGCTGGCGTGGATCCACCTGAAAAAGCAGCTCGGTCCGGGCTGGCTACGCGCCCGCTTTGCGCTGCTGCCCCCGTGGCGGGAAATGACCCGGTTTGGGCTCTCAACCAATCTCAGCGGGACGATCAACCTGTTTGCGCGCAACAGCGAAGTGCTGTGGGTGAGCTTCTTCTTTGGCCCGCTGCAAGCCGGGTATTATAAGGCTGCCCTGGCGATCATCAACCTGGTGATCATGCCGATCAATCCCTTTATCAGCACCAGCTACCCCGAAATCACGAGGGCGGTCGTCACCCGCGAGTGGGGCCGGCTGCGCAGCCTGCTGCGGCGGGTGAGCCTGATCGCTGGGGGATGGACGGCGGCCGTGGGGATGGGGCTGGTCCTCTTGGGCTGGCCGGTGCTCTTCCAGCCGTGGACGCTACCCGGGGGGCGCCAGATCTGGCTGTACGGAGCGGAATACGGCCCGGCCTACCCGGTCCTGCTGGTGCTGCTTGTCGGGTTTGGTTTCGCGAATATCTTTTTCTGGAACCGTTCGCTGTTGTTGGCCTTCGACGAGCCAGATTATCCTTTGAAAGTGGCTTTTTGGGCGATGCTGGCAAAGGTCGCGCTGGCCTTCGTTCTCGTGCCAAAATATGGATACCTGGCCGAGGCGGGGCTGCTCTCGCTGTATTTCCTGGTCACGGTGGGGCTGATCCTGTGGCGCGGGCTGGCGCACCTGCGCGAGCAGGAAGTGCTCGAGACTGCGGGGTTGAAGGCATGAAGATCGCCTGCATTTCCAGCTCGCAGGTGCCGGCGACGACGGCGAACAGCATCCAGGTGATGAAGGTCTGCCAGGCGCTGGCCCAATCGGGTCACTCGGTTGAGCTGTGGGTGCCGGGGAAGCAAGCCGTAGATCTGGATTGGTACCGGTTGGCGGGCCTGTACGGGCTGAGCGAGCCGTTCCCGGTGCACTGGACGCCGATCCGCCAGGGGCGAAGACGCTACGACCTGGCCTGGTCGGCGATGCAGGCGGCGAACCGCTGGGGTGCGGACCTGATCTACACCTGGATGCCGCAGGCGGCCCTGGCCGGGCTGCTGGATGGAAATCCGGTGATCCTGGAAGTCCACGACCGGATCATGGGGAGGCTGGGCCCGTTGGTTTTTCACACCTTCTTGCGCTTCCCCGGGAAAAAACGAGTGCTGGTGATCACCGGGGCGCTGCGCCGGGTGTTGGAGGCCAGCTTCCACTACCATTTTCCGCAGAAAGAGATCGTCATTGCCCCGAACGGGGTCGACCTGGACCGCTACCGCAACCTGCCGGAACCGGCGGCGGCGCGGCGCCAGTTGGGGCTGGCGGAGTGCCTGACGGCCTGTTACACGGGCCATTTCTACGCGGGGCGGGGGATGGAAGTGCTGGTCTCCCTGGCGCGCTGCTATCCGCAGGTCCAGTTCCTGTGGGTGGGTGGTAAGCCCGAGGCGGTACGCGAATGGCAGGCGCGGCTCGATGCGGATGGCCTGGGTAACGTGCGGCTGACCGGGTTCATCGACAACCGGATCTTACCTGTCTACCAGGCGGCAGGAGAGATCCTTCTGATGCCTTACGAGCGCAGCATCGCGGGGAGCGGCGGCGGCAACTCGGTGGACATCTGCAGCCCGATGAAAATGTTCGAGTACATGGCGGCGGGGCGGGCGATCCTGACCAGCGACCTGGCGGTGCTCCACGAAGTGCTGAACGGGGCCAACGCGCGGTTCGTCCCGCCGGAAGACGAGCAGGCCTGGCAGGCAGGGTTGAAGCAACTGCTGGACGACGCAGATCTGCGCTGGCGGCTGGGCGAGCAGGCCAGGCGGGATATCCAGCAGTACACCTGGCTGGCGCGGGCGCAGCGATCACTGCAATCCTTTACGGGATAGGTCTCAATGACGCTTGTATCGAAATGGAAACAAACCCCGTGGTCCTGGGCGGCGATCACCCTGGCAGTCGCGGTGTTGGAACGGTGGATCTTTTGGGGGTTGTACGCCATCAAAGACTATAACGATACCGGCACATATCGCCGGCTGGCGGGGCAGATCTTAAGGGGATGGAGCAGGTACGATGGGGTGCGCACCCCCGGTTACCCGCTGTTGCTGGCCTGGCTGGGGCCGGACGAGCGGGTCTACGTGGCGCAGCTCGCCCTGGGAATCGGGATCACGCTGCTGATGTTCTGGATCGGCTGGATGGTTTCGGGAAAGGGCTGGTTCGCGGCGTTGATTGGGCTGGCGCACACCTTTAACCTGGGGCAGCTTTTCTTCGAGGCCAGCCTGATGAGCGAGACCCTGGCGACATTCTGGGTGATCCTGGCGGTTGCCCTGACGGCGGCGTGGATCCGCCACCCGGGGTGGCGGAACGGCTTCGCGGCGCTGGGGATCGGGCTGGCGGCGGCTTGCGCCGCGCTGGTGCGGCCATTGTTCCTGTTTCTGCCGGTCTGGCTGGCGCTGGTACTCGCGCTGGTAACGCTGAGAGGGACGCGGCTGCGGGACTGGTTCCGCGATGCGACGCAGCGGGCAGAGCTGGGGCGGCTGGGATTGATCCTCCTTATGCCGGTGGTGATGATCGGGTCGTGGGCTGGATTTATCCATAATCAGTTTGGTACCTGGGGCGTCTCTACCATCACCGGGTACCACTTGATCCAACACACCGGATATTATTTCGAATACGTCCCCGACCAGTACGCCAAACTGCGGGATACCTACATCCGCTACCGGGATGCGCGCATCGCCCGATACGGGACGCAGGGCAATGCGATCTGGGACGCGATCCCGGAGATGACCAAAGTGTCAGGGCTGAGCTTCAATGATCTGTCGGATACGCTGGCGAAGATCTCGATCCAGTTGATCAGGGAGCACCCGGATCTATATCTGCATTATGCGGCCGAAGGCTGGTGGCTGTTCTGGCGGGCGCCGGTCTACTGGAGCGCGGACCACCTGCGCGCGCCGGGTCTCGCCAGGCCGGCGGATGGGATCATCCTGGCGGAGCGAGCGGCGATTTTTGGGGCGAACCTGTTCTTCCTGGCCTCGTCGATCGGGCTGCTGGCCTGGCGCAAGGCACGCAAAAGACTGCGCATCGGGCCGATCCTGTGGTTAATCGCGGCGACGGTGTGGGTGACGTCAATCCTGCAGACGCTGCCGGATCACGGGGATAATCCCAGGTTTTTGATCCCGATGCAGTCCCTGGTGAGCGTGTGGGTGCTGTGGGTGGCGGTGCAGGCGGGTGGTTGGATTAGAGAACGGCCTGTCCACTGGACTGTCCGTCCACCTGTGCCGCACCACACCTGTGCCGCACCACAGGTGCAGGCGGGTGCAGGCAGGACAGTCAACGACATGAAGCGATGCAGAGCCTCGGCACGCGGAGCGTACTGGGGAGGGTTCCCACGCAGAGCGTGGGAACCAGGGACGAGAAAGAATGAGAACGATGCAGCCTAACATTGGCAACCGATGGATGAAATGGGTCCTGCTCGCGGCGGCGGCCGTGGGGTTGGGGGCGGGTATGTCGGCGCTGACGCGAGCGGAAGACCTGGCGCCCAATTTCTGGATGGGGTGGCTGGGGTTCACGATCCTCTTCGCGGTGGGGTTTGCCGTTCTCATTGCGGCGTGGAAGTGGGCGGGGCGAGGTCGGGCGCTGGCCTGGATGATGGCAGTCGCTTTTGGGCTGCGGCTGGGATTGGGCGTGGCGCTTTTCGAAGCCCTGCCACTGCAGTACCAGCACGAAAACGAGCAGGCCGGCTATTTCTTCATCGACCCATTCGTGCGCGACCGTAATGCCTGGGAGACGGCGCGCTACCACCAGCCGTTCTGGACGGCCTTCCGCGGGGATTTTAACGGAGACCAGTACGGGGGGTTGGCGGCGCTGAGCACGCTGTTGTACGAGGGGTTAAGCCCGGACGCGCACCGGCCGTTGCTGATCGTCGCGCTGGGGGCGATGGTCGCGGCGCTGGGGCTACCGTTTTTCTGGCGGGCTGCCCGCGAGCGGTGGGGGGACGGCGTGGCTTTGCCGGCGGCGTGGATCTTCGCGCTGTACCCGGAGAGCATTCTGCTGGGGGCGTCACAGATGCGCGAGCCGTTTCTGCTGACGTTCGGCGCGATGACGTTCTGGGGGGTTCTGGATTGGCTGAGGCCGGAAACGATCTCGCGCGGTAGGCCGGGCGCGGCCCTGGCTGCGGGAGGCGGCCTGCTGGGGCTGACGATCTTCTCGCTGCCGGCGGCCGGGGCGGTGTTGACGTTCCTGGGGGTGTGGGCGGCAGTGGAGCGGCTGGCCCGGCGGGAGAAGGGGAGCGCGCCTGGTTGGGCGGTGATCGGCGCAGCGACCGTGGGGGGGCTGGTGCTGTTCCCGGCGCTGCTGGCGGATCGGGCGGCCTGGGAATTCGCGGTGACGACGAAAGCTTCGGGGGTGGTGCAGGGGATCGTCCAGAGACTGGGCCCGGCGGCGCAAATCCCCTTTATCACGGCGTATGGGGTGGCGCAGCCGGTCCTCCCGGCGGCGGTGGCCGATCCGAGCGCCTCCTGGATCCGGACGGCGATCAACATCCTCCTGGGGCTGGGCTGGTACGCGCTTGCGCCGCTGCTGGTCTACGCGACGCTGAGGGTGTGGAAAGAGCCCGACCTCCGCGAGCGCCAGGTACTGGCATGGACGGCGCTGTTCGCCTGGGTATGGATCCTGACCTCGGCATATCGGGCGGGCGGGGACCAATGGGATAACCCGCGCTACCGGACCATCTTTTTGCCCTGGATGGCGCTGCTGGCCGGCTGGGCCTGGAACTGGGCGCGGGCCAATCGGGATGCGTGGCTGGGGCGCCTGCTGGCCGTAGAGGGAATTTTCCTGGCATCGTTCACGGTGTGGTACGCGAACCGTAAGCTTGGCTTGGGGCTGCCGCTGGGATTTTGGGGTGCGGTTGGGCTCACCATCGGGCTCAGCATGCTGGTGTTGGGGTGGGGATGGATCAGAGAATGGAGAAGAGCCGAGAACCAAGAATCGAGAACCGAAAAAGAAATTGCTGATGGCTGATTGGAGATTGTTGATTAATAACCCTCTGCGTAAGGTGGGTGGAGGAGCGAACATGCTCAAATCTTTCCGACTCCTGTCGCCCCGCAATCCACCGTCCGGGAAGCCTGGAAATGCACTGCTTCGCCCCTACAGGTTGAGATGGCGTCTTGACGGTGGGGGGAGAGGGGGTACAATTCAACGGAAGAATTTATACCAACGCCCGAAGGGGGGAGGGCAGGGAGTCTGAACGTGGAATTATCAGTCATCGTGCCCGTTTACAATGAAAAAGAAAGCCTGCCCCTGCTGCACCAGGCGATCCACCAAGCCCTGGATCCATTGAAAATGGATTGGGAAGTGGTCTACGTGGACGACGGCAGCGCGGACGGCAGCCGGCAGGTGATGGAACAACTGGCCGCGGAAGACCCGGTGCACACGCGGGCCGTCATCTTCCGGCGCAATTTCGGGCAGACGACGGCGATCGCGGCCGGGATCGACTTCTCCTGCGGCGAGATTATCGTCCTGCTCGACGCGGACCTGCAAAACGACCCGGCGGATATCCCGGCGATGCTGGAAAAGCTGGATGAAGGCTACGACGTGGTCAGCGGGTGGCGGGTGGACCGCCAGGACACCTTTCTCACCCGCACGCTGCCCTCGCGGATGGCCAACGGGCTGATCTCCTGGGTGACGGGGGTACACCTGCACGATTACGGCTGCACCTTGAAGGCCTATCGGCGGGAGGTGATTACCGGGTTTCGCCTGTACGGGGAAATGCACCGCTTTATCCCGGTGTACGCGAAATGGGTGGGGGCGTCGATCACGGAGATGCCGGTCCACCACCACGCGCGGAAGTACGGCAAGGCCAAGTACGGGCTGGAGCGGACGCTGAAAGTGGTGTTGGACCTGGTGACGGTCAAATTCCTGAACAGCTACGCCAACAAGCCGATCTACCTGTTCGGCGGGGCCGGGTTTGGGCTGATGTTCGCGGGGATTCTGGTGTTTCTTTACGTGCTGGCGGACCGGTTGTTCATCACCGGCCTGCACATGAACCACAACCCGCTGCTGACCCTGAGCGTCACCCTGTTCAGCCTGGGGTTCGAAGCGATCTTAATGGGGCTGATCGCCGAACTGCTGGCGCGGACCTATCACGAGTCGCAGAACAAGCCCACCTACACGGTGAGGCAGTTGATTAACGTCGACAAGGCCGAGCAAGAGGAGCGACAGCCGGTCTCACTCCTGGAAAAGGTGACCTATCGCCGGTAAGCTGGTTCGATTCGGCCACTGCATGGAAACGATTTTCACCCAACCAGTTCAATTGACGCACAAAACCCCCTCCGTCCTGTGGCTCTCGGCCCTGGTCGGGCTGGGGACGCTGGCGGGGATGGTCTTCCAGGCGCGCTTCACGGGCGAGCTGACCCTGCATCACTGGCAGCCGACTGCGTTGCGCCTGGCGCCGCTGGCGGCGATCACCGCGGCGGCGCTGCTGGGGAGCTTTTTCACCGCGGGCGGAGGACGGGCGGCGAGCGCGGTTTCTGCGAAGGGCCTGGCCAGGCTGCGCGGGTGGAACCGGGTGATTTTTGTCCTGGTCTTCACGGTCTTTCCGGCGATCGTCCTCAGCCCGTTGGGCGCCCGGCTGGACCCCTACGTCCCGCGCTTCTGGTTGTTCGCGCACCTGGCGTTCCTGGGGGCGCTGTTTTGCCAGGCCGGCTGGAAAAAAGCCAGCTACCTGCAGGCCCTTGCAGTGACAGTCATCGCGTATGGGGTGGCTTACCAGATCGTCTCGTATTTTCCCACGGTCAATAACTACCCGCTGACCCTGGGCTGGTCTGAGGCCAGCCGCTATTATTACGCCTCGCTCTTTTTCGCGCGCAGCATCTACGGTGAGTTTTTCGCGCTGCCGACGCTGCACCCCTCGCGCTATCTGCTGCAGTCGATCCCCTTCCTGATCCCTTCCCTGCCGATCGTCGCCCACCGCCTGTGGCAGGTGCTGCTGTGGGTTGGCCTGAGCGGGGCAGCGGCGCTGCTGCTGGCGCGGCGGTTGCGGCTGAAGAATACAACCTTGCTCCTGGTCTTCAGCGGCTGGGCGTACCTGTTCCTGATGCAAGGGCCGGTCTACTACCACCTGGCCGTGTGCGCGATCCTGGTGCTGTGGGGCTTCGACCGGAAACGGCCGTGGTGGCGCTCGCTGGGGGTGGTAGCCCTGGCGTCGGCCTGGGCGGGGATCAGCCGGGTCAACTGGCTGCCCGTGCCGGGACTGCTGGCGGCGGCGCTGTACTTGCTCGAGACGCCGCAGGAAGAGGTCTCACCCTGGCGCTACCTGCTGCCCCCCACGGCCTGGACGGTCGCCGGGCTGGGGGTGGGGTACGCGGTCCAGCAGGCGTATATTCCCCTTTCCGGTGCGCCGGCTTACGAGTTTGGCTCGAGCTTCAACTCGTCGCTGCTCTGGTACCGCCTGTTCCCGAGCGCGACCTACTCGACCGGGGTGCTGCTGGGGATCCTGCTGGCGGCGGGGCCGCTGGCGGCGGTGATCCTGGAGAGCTGGTTCAGGGCACGGCGGGCGTGGAACGCGATCCGCGTGCTGGGCCTGGCAGCGATCCTGGGCGCCCTCTTTGCCGAGGGGATTGTGGTCAGCGTCAAGATCGGCGGGGGGAGCAACCTGCACAACCTGGACGCGTTCCTGGTCTTCTTGCTGGTGACCGGCAGCTACTTTTTCTTCGATCGTTTTGCCCCGGACCGGGCGGTCGAGGAGCCGGAGCGGTGGGTGGGGCGCCCGGGATGGGCGTTGCTGGGGTTGCTGCTGGCGCTGCCGCTGCTGCCGACCCTGCAGGCCGGGGGGCCGGTTTCCCTGCCGCCGGCGACGGAAACAAGGGCGAACCTGGCTGCGCTGCAAGGCATGATCTCGGCCGTGCCGCCGGGCGGAGGGAAGATCCTCTTCATCTCCGAGCGGCAACTGGTGACCTTTGGCCAGATCCAGGTCCGGGATCTGGAGCCGGATTATGAGACGGTCTTCTTGATGGAGATGGCCATGGCAGACCAGCCGGATTACCTGGGCAAATTCGAGAGCGACCTGCGCGCGCACCGCTTCGCGCTGATCGTCACGGCGCCGCTGAACATGGAGATGCAGTCGAACCAGTGGGCGAACGAGAATGATTTTGCCGAGGAGAACAACACCTGGGTGGAGCACGTGTCGCGCCCGATCCTGAAGGAGTACCAGGTCAAGGCCCGGCTGGGCGAGGGGATCCAGGTGCTGGTTCCGAAGGCGGGTAAGTAATTGGTTGCTTAGAAAAAACCAGGTCTATCACCCTGCTACACCGGTCCTGTCATTTCGAGGAACCCTCGGCGTTCTTCCGAGGGGGACGAAGCAATCTCCAAACCGACCAAGCAAAATGCCTCCTTCCATGGTGAACTTGGAGATTGCTTCGCCGGGCCGGATGGTCAGGTTACTACCTTGGATTGGATCTCTGCCGACCCGTCTCGCAATGACATGAAGCAAGGCAGTTTGCAAAGCTAATCCATGCAATTGCTAGAAGTAAGTATTGGGGCCAAGAAGATGCGGAACTATCACATTACGACTCCTTGGGGTCCGGGTTGAGCTAATCTACCATGTCCTACTTTCTTCGCTCCTTCAATCCGGTGGACTTCCTGGCGTACGCGCTGCTGTCGCTGGCATGGGCGGCCGGTGGGTGGCTGCTGGCGCGGCGGGCGTTCCGGCTACGCAAGCGGGAAGAGGCGCTGGCGGGGCTTGCCACGGGGTTTGTGCTGTGGATGACCCTGGCGAACCTGCTGGCGGGGTTTCTGCCCGCGATCGAGGCATTTTGGCTGGGGGCGCTGCTGGTGCTGGGATGGGGGGTTGGGGCGGAGTGGCGAGGGAGAAGAGAGAAGCGGGTCGATTGGAATGAACTGCGGCTGGCCTGGCCTTTGCTCGTGGCGCTGGCGGCGCTGACTGCTCTGTTCGAGCTGATCCAGCGCGGGCAGGCGATCTTCGACGATTATCTGCACCTGCCGCTGGTCTCGATCCTGGCAGCGGGCGATTTTCCCCCTCATTTTTATCTGAATCCAGAGCTGCATTTTGCCTACCATTACGCGCTGCAGGTGTGGGCGGCGAGCCTGGTGCGCCAGTTGGGGATGTTCCCCTGGTCGGCGTGGGACCTGGCCAAGGCGTTCGCGATCGCGCTGACGCTGGTGTTGGGCTGGATCTGGGTGAAGCGGCTCACCGGGAGCAGGCTCGCGGCCTGGCTGGGGACGATCGCCTTCACCTTTGGAGGGGGGGCGAGGTGGCTGCTGCTGCTCCTGCCGCCGCCCTGGCTGGCCTCGCTTTCGCAGGCGGTGACGCTGATCAACACCGGCGCGGATACGGCGCCGAACCTGCAGGCGGCGCTGTTCCGTCCGTGGGCGTCGGAGGGGATCGGGCCGCTGCCGTTCCCCTTCGCGGCGCACAACGGGGTCTTCGTGCCGGTGATCTCGGTATTGGGCAGCACGGGCGCGCTGCCGTTCCTGACCATCCTGCTCCTGCTGCTGCTTTTGCCCGGGCGAAAGCTGAGCTGGAGCGGCGGGCTGGTGGTGGGGCTGATCCTGGCGAATTTAGCCCTGAGCGCGGAGCACCTGTTCGCCTTTTTGTGGATCGGCGCGGCGGCTGCCCTGATCTGGGCCCGCCCGCGGGAGAAGGAAGCTGCGCGGCAGGCGTTCGGGCCGTGGCTGCTGGCGCTGGGATTGAGCGCGGCGCTGAGCCTGGTCCAGGGCGGATTTATCACCGAGGTGGCGCGGGGGGCGGTCGGGTCGGTCCTGGGGCAAGCGAGCGGCGAGCCGAACAATGCCTACGGGTTCAGCCTGCGCTGGCCGCCGGCAGTCTACTCGGCGCACCTGGGGATCCTCTCGCTGTTCAACTGGAAACAGGTGATTGTGATGATCGCGGAGCTGGGACCGGCGGTGTTCCTGGCCCCGCTGGCAACGGTGATCACCGCGCGGGCGCTGCGGGCCGGGAGGTGGGCGCTGGCGGCGCTGGGGATCGGGGCGTGGATCAATATGATCTTCCCGCTGTTCATCCAGTACGGGGTGGACCGCTCGATCACGCGCATGCCGGGGACGGCGCTGTGGCTGTGGCTGGTGCTCTGCCTGCCGTTCCTGTGGTTCCAGGCGCGGCGCTCGCGGGCCTGGCTGAGGGGGGTGCTGGGGGCCGGGTACGTGGTGACGGTGGCCGGGGCGGCGGTGATCTTCGCGGTGATGCTGGCCAACGCAAGGGATCCCAAGCTGTCCAACTTTATCGACACGCCGGACGCGCAGGTGAGCCGTGAATATTGGGACCGGCTCGAGCCGCACGCCCAGGTGTTGGATTCCTCGCCCTCGCGGGGGGTGACGGTGTTCGGGCGGGCGTCGCGGGCGAGCCAGTCGATCTACGTGCCGCTGGCGGACTGGCAGGCGCTGGTGGCGGACCCAGACCCGGTGAGGGTGGCGCGGGCGGGGTACGAGTACATCTACATCGATGGGGGTTGGTGGAACGGGATGGCGGAGGCGCAGCGAAGGGCGCTGGGGCAGGGGTGCGTGAAGGTGGTCGCGGAGGTGGGGGAGGGGGAGAGGTCGAGGCGGTTGTTGAACGTGGGGGCGTGCAGAAATTAATCAGCCACCCTAACCGAAGGGTGGCTGATGTCCTTACCATAGATCACTGGAAAAGAAGTAAGGTAACCGTTTCTTTGTTATTATTTTTCTCCTGCAAGATCCTCAAACAAATGGACATCACCCATTCCAACATACCGATGAACGATCTCGCCTGAACCTGTAACCAGGATTGATGATGGACCTTCGAGAAGATGGAGATCTCCCATTCCTACATAGCTTGAACCGCTTTCCTTCTTGCTGCTATCTCGGATGAGCTGCTTTGTTTCGAAGCGCTTCCATTCTCCCATTCCTGTGTACGACAGCTTATTTTTCTCCAGATTGGATTGTTGGCCCTCTACAATGTGCACATCTCCCATTCCCGGATTTGAACGGCTAACACTCCCAGCATTGGGCGCCAGCGAGAAGGCTTTTAAAGCCACAATAACCATCAAAATCAATGCTACGCCCAGGATCACATTCGATAAACGAACTTTATACATACCAACCTCCTTTGATTAGCTCTAAATGGTTTCGGTTACCAGTTGCTGATGCTTATCTACTGAACAGTCTATCGATGACCCGTCCCTGAGCGTGTAAGCAAGCGTGTTTTCTGCATGTCAGGCTGTGTGTAATTTTGTATTAATGCAAAACATCTTCGATACTGCTATACTAGATAAATCAAGTCGAATTTGTAAGAAGGGATAGGGCGGACCAGGAACAAGCATGTTAGAAATCCGATTGCTCGGGCAATTCGAAATCGTTCAGGATGGCAAGCGGGTGAACATCCCGACCCGGAATGCGCAAACCCTGTTTGCCTACCTGGTCCTGAATGCGGGAAGAGCCTATCGGCGTGAACGGTTGGCAGGATTATTGTGGCCAGACTCGAGCGAGGAAAATGCTCGCAGCAATTTACGCCACGAATTATGGCGATTGCGGAAAGCCATTGGGGCAGGGAATGGCTCCTACTTCCTGATTGATGATCTGACAATCGCGTTTAACCCCCAGAGTAATTTTTCTTTGGATGTGCATAAATTGGAAAACATCTCCATCGAAAGCAACAGATCGAATGACTTGATCGAGGCGCTTTCAAACTACGGTGGGGATTTATTACCAGGCTTCTATGAAGAATGGGTGCTTATAGAACGAGATCGTTTCTATACCTTGTTCGAGGCCAGGATTGCCAGGTTATTACAAATTCTGGAAAGCGAGAGGCGTTGGATGCAAATCCTGGACTGGGGAATGCGCTGGATTGCATTGGGGCAAGGGTCCGAAATTGCTTATCGGGCTTTAATGTCTGCGTATGCAGGTATGGGAGATCTGTCAAAAATAGCAGCGACCTATGAGCGGTTAACCCAGACTTTGCAGCAAGAACAGGGGATTGGACCATCTGTGGAAACCCAGGAGCTCTATAAACGCCTCAAAGCAGGTTTCCAGATGGATCGTCATATGGAAAAACAAGATTCAAAAGTGTATCAGGGTAAACTCACCTTAGAATCGGCTGCCTCATCGTTTCCTATACCCAAGGTACGTCATACCAACCTGCCTGAACCAATGACCAGTTTTATAGGACGAGAAAAGGAGATCCAGGAGGTAGAGGAACAAGTCCAAAGGGCCAGATTTGTTACCATCACAGGTTCTGGCGGTGTGGGTAAAACTCGCCTGGCGATCCAGGTCGGAAGTGCCCTTGTCCCCAATTACAGGGATGGCGCCTGGTGGGTCGAGCTGGCCTCTCTCTTTAAAATCGAAACATCCCAGTCTGCGAATGTAGACAATTTGCAAATATCGCCGTTCTCACAAACGGATAAGAGGATAGAGGTAGCAGGAGCGGATCTTGTTATCCAAGCAGTGGCCAAGATCCTGAGGATTCCAGATACACCGGGACGACCCTTGATAGAAGAAGTACTGGATCACCTGCACACAAAGCAGCTTCTTCTAATCCTGGATAATTGTGAGCACCTGATCGATGCTTGTGCCTACGTGATCGAAAGAGTCCTGCGGGATAGCCCAGAGGTGTCTATTTTAGCAACCAGTAGAGAAGCACTGAGTATGCCTGGCGAAAAAGCCTGGCGATTGCCCTCGCTCTCGTTGCCGGGAGAAGAACGCTCTTTGGATAGTAAAAGCATCCTGCAATCAGAAGCCGTAAGATTGTTTATTGAACGGGGTAACGAATTATTCCCTGCCAACCAACTGGGGGAAGCGGACGTATATATAATTGCCCAGATTTGTCGGCGATTGGATGGCATTCCACTAGCCATTGAACTCGCAGCAGCGCGGCTGAACCTTCTTTCGGCTCAGGAGATCGCTGCCCGACTTGATCGCAGGTTCAGCCTGCTTACCGGCGGCCATCGTACCGCATTGCCTCGTCATCAGACTCTGCGGGCAGCGATCGAGTGGAGTTATGACTTACTGAGCGTTTCAGAGCAGCTTGTTTTCCGCCGCCTATCTATTTTTGCCGGAAGCTGTAGTATGGATGCGGCCGAAGCTGTTTGCTCGGGAGAAGGGATCCGTAGTGATGAAGTGCTTACCCTGCTTGGACGATTATCTGGCAAATCGCTATTAAGTGTAAGACCGGTTTCCCATGATACTGATATGCCAACGCGTTATTATCTTCTGGACACCATTCGCAGTTTTGGACAATGGAAATTAGACGAAGCTGAGGAAACCGCGATGCTGCGTGATCGCCATGCGGCCTATTATGTTCATTTGGTTGAAGCTGCCGAGCCTGAGCTCCTTTTTCAGAATCAAGTACGTTGGTTTAAACTCCTCCAGGCGGAAAATGACAATTTACGAGCAGCGATTGAATGGAGCCTAGAAAGCAAACAGACTGAAAACGCTTTGCGGATGTTAGGGGCTCTATTGTGGTTTTGGTTCAGTTATGGTTCAACTCGCGAGGGCCGCGATCTTGCTATCAAAGTCCTGGCTTCACCCTCAGAAGACCAGTTTGATCGATATAAAGAGATTCACGCCAAGGCGCTCAATACCGCAGGCTTTCTTCATTACCTCTTCGGAGATACAGAACTGGCCAGGAAATCTCTCGAAGAAGCGGTGTCGATTCAGAGAACCATTGAGGATAAAACCAATCTCGCATGGTCTCTGCAGTTTCTGGGGTTGGTCTTAGCTTTGGATAAAGAATACAATCTAGCAGATGCAACTTTCCAAGAAGGATTAGACCTTACTAGGAAACTGGGGGGTGTGCATGCCAATAATTTTTTACATTTTCTGGGAGACATTGACATGCAAAAAGGGGATCGAGCAAGAGCCAAAAGGATATATGAAGAGAGTGCCAGTATACTTCGGACAATTGGTAGTAAATCTTTTCTTGCCTATCCACTACGCCGTTTGGGGTATATGGCGCTAAATGAAAACAATATTCCCATTGCAAGCGGATATTTTCGGGAAAGCCTTTCGGTCAACCGCGAAGTAGGGGACAAACGGGGGATCGCCGCCTGCCTGACCAGTCTGGCAGCGTTGGCGATCCACCTCGGAAAGCCAGTCGATGCGGCGCGTCTCTACGGAGTAGTAGAAAGTCGACTGGAATTTCTTTCAGTGAATCTGCTTGATACAGATCAGATGGAGCTAGCGAATATTCGCAATCAAATATCAACCCACCTTGATCAAGCTACTTTCACAACTGCCTTTACAGAAGGATGGGAAATGGGCGAGAACCTGGTAGACCAGTTCGTAGAGGATATCTTCAGGAGCGAAGCACCAGGATAGTCGGAATTGGCTACATCGGAGATTTTGAGGGATATCGCCCCCTGCATTTTTCGGTTTGAAGGAGAGCTGTTAAGAGGAATAAGAGAGACTGCCGAAACGCAGGTCGGGCGGGACCAAGCGGACCGTGGTAACCAGAAAAAGGGGAGGGAAAGCAGTTAATCCACTCCTAACCAGACTTTAATCTTCTCTTCAGGAGCCGGCCCTTGACTCGGGGGGAAAGGGGGTTATAATTCAGCGATTGAATATTGGAATGTCATTCCATGGAACCTGATGCTGACCCCTCCCGCGACCTGATCTTACTCGAAAAAATCGAACAAAACCCGGATGCCACGCAGGCTTCACTGGCAGCGCAGCTTGGAGTAGCCGTGGGGACGGTGAACTGGCACCTGAAGCGCCTGATCGCCAAGGGATACGTGAAGGTCCGCCGGGCGGAGCGGCGCAAGCTGCGCTACATCATCACGCCCGAGGGGATCAGTCTGCGCGCCTACCTGACGCTCGATTACATCCAGAACCAGTTCCGGCTCTACCGCGCGACGCGCGAGCGGGTCCAGGGTTTGCTGGACGAGGTGCGCCTGGCGGGGTTCGACCAGGTGAACCTGCTGGGGGACGGCGACGTGGCGGATATCTGCCGGCTGACCTGTTTGGAGCAGGGGATCGCGATCATCGCCGACGAGCAGATCCCGGCGCTGGAGGTGCAAGGGCTGAAAGTCCAGGTCAATTGGAAAGACACCAACGGGCGAGGGCCGCATGAGGAATAGCACTATGCTGGAAACCAAGGCGTCCCTGGGAAGCGTTTCATCCGACCTGCCGGTGGTGGTGCTCAAGCCATCCCGGGGCTGGTCGGCTTTGAATTTAAAGGACCTGTGGCGCTACCGCGAGCTGATCTATTTCCTGGTCTGGCGGGACATCAAGGTGCGCTACAAGCAGGCCGTGCTGGGGATCGGCTGGGCCATCCTGCAGCCGGTGGTGACGATGATCATCTTCACGGTGATTTTCGGCAACCTGGCGGGGCTTTCTTCGGATGGGAAGCCCTATCCGCTGTTCAGCGTCTCGGCGATCATCCCCTGGACGCTGTTTGCGGGCGGGCTCTCACGGGCGAGCATGAGCCTGGTGGGCAACTCGAACCTGCTGACCAAGGTCTATTTCCCGCGCCTGGTGATCCCGCTTTCGGCGGTGGTGGCGGGCCTGGTCGATTTTGGGATCTCGTTCCTGGTCATGCTGGTGATGATGTTCTATTACGGTTACCCGATCACCTGGAATTTCTTCTGGCTGATCCCGCTGACCCTGCTGACGATCACCGCCGCGCTGGCGGTGGGGCTGTGGCTGGCGGCGCTCAACGTGCAGTACCGCGACGTGAGCCACATGATACCGTTCCTGATGACGGTGTGGCAGTACGCCTCGCCGGTGGTGTATTCGACGCGGACGATCCCGGAGAAGTGGCGATTGATCTACGGGCTCAACCCGATGGTGGGCGTGATCCAGGGGTTCCGCTGGGTGATCCTGGGCGGGACGCCTCCGGACCAGTTGATCTTCGTTTCGATCGCGGTGGTGCTGGCGCTGCTGGTCGGCGGGCTGTATTACTTCCGGCGAATGGAAAAAACGTTTGCCGACATGGTGTAGAGTGAACTTATCTGACTTTTTTTACGTCTTAGAAATCGGGCGAGATGAGTGACCTGGCGATCCAGGTGGAGAACCTGGGAAAACAGTACCGGCTTGGGCAGCAGGGGACCGTTGCCTACGATACGCTGCGCGATGTGCTGACAAACGCGGTGGTTGCCCCGATTCGCCGGCTGCGCGGCCAGGCCGTGGGAGAGCAGCGCGCTTCCAACAACAAAATCTGGGCGCTGCGCGGGATGAACTTCGAGGTGCACCAGGGGCAGGTGCTGGGTGTGATCGGTCGCAACGGGGCGGGGAAGAGCACCCTGTTGAAGGTGCTCTCACGGGTGACCGAGCCGACGGAGGGCCAGGCGGTGATCCGCGGGCGGGTGGGCTCGCTGCTGGAGGTGGGGACCGGCTTCCACCCCGAGCTGACCGGCCGGGAGAACATCTTCCTTAACGGAGCCATCCTGGGGATGAAGCGCAGCGAGATCGAGCGCAAGTTCGGCGAGATCGTCGAATTCTCGGAGGTCACGCAGTTCATCGATACGCCGGTCAAGCGCTATTCGAGCGGGATGTACCTGCGCCTGGCGTTCGCGGTGGCCGCGCACCTGGAGCCGGAGATCCTGGTCGTCGACGAGGTGCTGGCGGTGGGCGACGCGGAATTCCAGCGCAAGTGCCTGGGTAAGATGAGCGACGTGGCCCAGCAGGGGCGGACGGTTCTGTTCGTCAGCCATAACATGTCGGCGATCCTGCGCCTGACGGAAGAGACGCTGGTGATCGAAAAGGGCCGGTTGGCGCTGCGCGCGCCGACGCCCAGGGCAGTGGATTACTACCTGGCGAGCGGTTTCTCGCGCCAGGGGGAGCGGATCTGGGAGGCGGACGAGATCCCGGCGGAGGCCGCGCCGTTCTGCCCGCACGGGCTGCGGGTGATGAACCGCCAGGGGCAGGTGATCGACACGGTGCGCTCCACGGAGCCGATCATCTTCGAGGTGGAATACAGCCTGAACGCGCCGCTGAGCGGGCTGCGGGTCGGCATTTATTTAATGAGCATGCGCGGCGAATATATTTTTACTTCCTTTGATACGGACCAGCCCGAGCAGTACGAGCGCTACGGCGTGAGGCCCGCGGGTCGCTACATCAGCCGCTGCACGATCCCGGCGGATCTGTTGAACGAGGGCCGCTTCGTGATTGGGATGAACGCGAGCTCATTCCGCGTGCGGCGGTACTTTCAAGACGAACAGGCCCTGGGGTTCAACGTCGATGCAGCCGGCGCGCCCGGCATGCAGTGGCCCGAACCGCGGCTGGGGCCGATCCGTCCGAGGTTAGAATGGCAGATCGAGGCAATAGAACCATGACAATCCCTGGAAAAGATACCCTGAAGGAAATCCTGGGAGAAATTCCACTGACGGCCGAGCTGTACTGGCTGATGCGCCAGCGCGGCAAGCCGATCAGCCGTTTTTCGTTGAAACACCTGCAAGAGCACCTGCCGCTGATCATGGCGGAGGCTGCCCCCTACGCGAAAACTGCCCCGGTGGGCAAACGGATCTTCATCTTTGCCAGCCTGCATTACTGGATCGAGCACGCCGCCCTGTTGGGGATCGCGCTGGCGGGACAGGGCCACAAGGTGACCCTGGGATACCTGCCCTTCGGCGAGTGGCAGAAACCGATCTCGCGTTTCGACCTGCGACGGCAGAACGCCTACGCGCGGCGGATCCTGAGCGGGGCGGAGCCGCTGATCGAGGTGGCCCCGATGCTGGAGACGCGGCCTTACTCGCGGACGCTGCCGGGCGACCTGCTCCAGGCCATCGACCTGGTCACCCAGTACGACGTGCAGTACACGCTGCAGCGGGAGGAGATCGACAGGAAAAGCGAGATCTACACACTGCGCCAGGAGCGCAACCAGGCCGCCGCGCGGTCGCTGCTGACCTGGTTGCAATCCCACCGCCCGGACATCGTTATCGTGCCCAATGGGACGGTGCAGGAGTTGGGCGTAGCCTACCGCGTGGCGCAGCATCTCAAGATCCCGGTGGTGACCTACGAGTTCGGCGACCAGCGCGAGCGGATCTGGCTGGCGCAGAACCACGAGGTGATGCGCCAGGAGACGGACGGGCTGTGGCGAGCGCGGCAGGATTCGCCGCTCACCCCGGAGCAGATGGAGCGCCTGCACGCGCTCTTCGCGGCTCGCCAGCGGGGACAGATGTGGGAGAATTTCGCCCGGCGGTGGCAGGGGACGCCGTCGCAGGGCGGAGAGACCGCCCGCGCCGCGCTGGGCCTGGATCAGCGCCCGGTGGTGCTGCTGGCGACGAACGTCCTGGGCGACAGCCTGACCCTGGGCCGGCAGGTCTTCTCGCAGACGATGGCGGAGTGGATCGCCCGCTCGGTGCAGTATTTCGCCGGCTTCCCCGACGCGCAGTTGGTGGTGCGCGTGCACCCGGGAGAGGTGCTGACCCACGGCCAATCGATGGTCGACGTGGTCCACCAGGTGCTGCCCAGGCTGCCGGAGCACATCCATCTGATTGGGCCCACCGACAAGATCAACACCTACGACCTGATCGACGTGGCGGACGTGGGCCTGGTTTACACGACCACGGTGGGGCTGGAAATGGCGATGAACGGGCTGCCGGTGATCGTTGCCGGGCAGACCCATTACCGCGGACGCGGATTTACCATCGACCCGGATTCGTGGGTGATGTACTTCAAGCAGCTCGGGCACGTGCTGGCAAACCCGCAGGCGGCGCGCCTGTCGCGGGTCCAGCTCGAACGGGCCTGGGCGTACGCCTATCGCTTCTTCTTTGAATACCCGCAACCATTTCCCTGGCACCTGGTACGGGTGTGGGAAGACGTGAAAAACCGGCCGATGACCCAGGTCTTGAGCTCGGAAGGCCGCGAGCGCTACGGCGCGACGTTTGGTTACCTGACCGGCGAGCCGATCGACTGGGCGGCGATCGAGCCCAACGGAGCCGCCGCGCATGAGTGATGCCGATATCAAGCGCCAGGTCCGTGAATTTTACGACCAGGTCGGCTGGCAGGTGGTCAGTGAAGGCCAGTACCAGAACGCCCGCTACGAGGACCTGCGCCCCGTCTCGCGCGAATATATCCACCGCTGCCACCTGCGCGTCGGTCAGTACCTGAAGCCGGAAGGGAACTACCTGCTGGACGCGGGCTCGGGCCCGATCCAGTACCCGGAATACCTGACCTATTCGGAGGGCTATCGCTACCGCGTGTGCGCCGATATCTCGATCGTGGCGCTGCAGGAAGCGCGAAAGCGGCTGGGGGCCAAAGCGCTGTGCGTGGTGGCCGATGTGGCGAACCTGCCTTTCCGGCCGGAAGCGTTCGACGGCGTCGTGTCGCTCCACACGCTGCACCACCTGCCGCCAGAAGACCACCGCAAGGCTTACTTTGAGCTGGAGCGGATGCTGGCCCCAGGAAGCACCGCGGTTGTGGTGAACGGCTGGACTCAATCGGCGCTGATGACCGCTGTGGACCCACTGGTCCGCCTGGCCGAATGGCTGCAGGCGCTACGCCATCCCACCAGCCGGCAGGCGGTCCCCGCCAGGGAACCAGGCAGGCTGGAGCAAAAACAGCCGAATGGCACGTACACGTTAAAATTCGATGCGGACTGGCTTAAGGGGGCGCTGGACGGCCAGATGACCTACGAGATCCGCTCCTGGCGGACGGTGCACGTGCGCTTCCTGCGGGCGCTGATCCATTCCTGGCTGGGAGGGCACGCCTGGCTGTGCATCCTCTACCGGCTGGAGGAGCGCTTCCCACGCTTCATGGGAGAAAAAGGCCAGTACCCGCTGATCGTCATCCGCAAATCCGGGCCCGCGCAACACTGAACACAGGAGAGAAGATGGACTGGAGCGACCAAGTCATTCTGGTTACCGGGGGAACGGGGTCATTCGGTAAGAAATGTATCGAAGTGATGCTGAAGGAGTATCACCCGTGCAAGCTCATCGTGTACAGCCGGGACGAGCTCAAGCAGCACGAGATGCGCGTGAGCGGGTTCGACGCCCCCAACCTGCGCTATTTCATCGGGGACGTGCGCGACCGCGAGCGGCTGCGGCGGGCGTTTCACGGCGTCGACCTGGTGGTGCACGCCGCGGCGTTGAAGCAGGTGCCGGCGTGCGAGTACAACCCCATGGAAGCGATCAAGACCAACATCATGGGCAGCAGCAACGTGATCGAAGCCGCCCTGGACGCCGGGGTCAAAAAGGTGATCGCCCTGAGCACGGATAAGGCGGTGAACCCGGTTAACCTGTACGGGGCGACCAAGCTGGCGGCGGAAAAGCTGTTCGTGCAGAGCAACTATTACGCCGCGGGAACGGCAACGCGCTACAGTTGCGTGCGCTACGGCAACGTGGTCGGCAGCCGGGGGAGCGTGGTGCCGGTGTTCCTCAAGCAGCGCCAGAACGGCCGGGTGACGATCACCGACGAGCGGATGACTCGCTTCTGGATCTCGCTCGAGCAGGGGGTCCGCTTCGTGATCCGCTGTGCGGCGGAGATGTACGGCGGTGAGGTGTTCGTGCCGAAAATCCCCAGCATGCGGGTGGTCGACCTGGCGCGAGCGGTGGCGCCGGACGCGGAAATCGAGGTGGTGGGGATCCGCCCGGGTGAAAAACTGCACGAGGTGCTGATCTCGGAAGATGAAGCGCGCTCGACGATCGAGCTGGACGACCTGTTCGTGGTCCAACCGGCCGAGACGCTGTGGGCAACCGGCGGGTTCGGGCGCGAGTGGGCAGAGCGTGGGCGGAAGCTGAAGGATGGATTCCGCTACGCCAGCAATACCAACGATCAATGGCTGGACATCGCCCAGATCCGAAAAATCATCGAACCGATTGAAGCAGCCTATTTCGCCGACAGGTTGGATTGATGCGCATCCTGATCAGTGGGGCAAGCGGTCTGCTGGGGCTGAACCTGGCGATCCAGGCTTCTTCCGGGCACGCGGTTACCGGGGTGGTCCACGAGCACGTCCTGAAGGGGCTGCCGTTCCCGGTGCTGGCCCGCGATCTGGGTAAGCCGGATGCCGCCGCAGCGCTGTTCGACGAGGTCCAACCGGAGGCAGTGATCCACTGTGCTGCGATGGCTAACATCGACGAGTGTGAAGCGGAACCCGAGCGGGCGATGCGGATCAACGCCGATCTGCCCGGCTGGCTAGCGGGTGAGGCGCGGCGGTGTGGAGTGAGGCTGATCCATCTTTCCACCGACGCGGTTTTCGATGGGGAGAAGGGCGACTACCGCGAGGAGGACGCCCCCAATCCCTTGGGCGTCTACGCACGGACCAAGCTGGCCGGCGAGCGAAAGGTCCTGGAAGCGAACCCGGAAGCGCTGGTAGCGCGGGTCAACTTCTACGGCTGGAGCCTGAGCGGAAAGCGCAGCCTGGCGGAGCAGTTTTATTACCACCTCGCCGCGGGCCGGCCGATGCAGGGTTTCACCGACGTGTATTTCTGCCCGCTGCTGGTCAACCAGTTGGCGGAGCTACTGATCGATCTGGCAGAGAGCCGGCTTGCCGGACTGTATCACCTCTTCAGCCCGGAGTGCATGAGCAAGTACAAATTTGGGATCGCGATTGCGCGCAAATTCGGCCTGGATGAAACCCTGATCCGGCCCACGCCGCTGACGCAGTCGGGATTGAAAGCAGCGCGCTCGCCCAACCTGCGGATGTGCAGCGAAAAGATCAACCTGGCGCTGAGCCGGCCGCTGCCCGGCCAGGCAGAGGGGTTGAAGGGCTTCTACCAGCTCTGGGCCGAAGGTTACCCACAACGGCTGCGCGATTACGGCAGCGGGCCGGCGAGTGATTGATCCTGCAATGGATTTTCCATCTCACAGTGAACTTACCAAAGAAGGAGCATCCATGGAAATTCAAATTGGCAAGCACACCATCGGCGTAAACCACCCCGCCTATTTTGTCGCGGACATCGCCGCCAACCACGACGGCAGCATCGAGCGAGCCAAGTACCTGATCCACCTGGCTAAAAAGGCGGGGGCGAACGCGGCCAAGTTCCAGAATTTCCGCGCGCCGGAGATCGTTTCGGACTACGGGTTCAAGAACCTGGGCGGGCAGCAGTCGCACCAGGCGGCCTGGAAGAAGTCGGTTTTCGAGGTCTACGCGGACGCCTCGATTCCCTTCGAGTGGACTCCAATCCTCAAGGACACCTGCGACGAGGTGGGCCTCGATTATTTTTCCGCGCCTTACGATTTCAACGCGATCGATATGCTCGATCCATACGTCCCGGCCTACAAAATCGGCTCGGGCGATATCACCTGGCCGGAGGCGATGGAGCAGATCGCTCGAAAGGGCAAGCCAGTGATGCTGGGAACGGGAGCCTCGACGATCGGGGACGTGCAGCGGGCGGTGCAGCTCATCCTGCCGATCAACCCTCAGTTGGTGCTGATGCAGTGCAATACCAATTACACCGCCAGCCTGGAGAATTTCGATTATATCAACCTGCGGGTGCTGAACACTTACCACAGCATGTATCCCGAGCTGATCCTGGGCCTTTCGGACCACACTCCGGGCCACGCCACAGTGCTGGGGGCAGTCGCCCTGGGGGCGCGAGTGGTCGAGAAGCACTTCACAGATAAGAACGATCGCGAGGGGCCGGACCACAAATTCGCAATGAACCCGGACAGTTGGGCTGAGATGGTCGAAGCAACGCGCCAGTTGGAGCGGGCGCTGGGATCCGGGGACAAGTTTGTGACCGGGAACGAGGAGGAAACGGTGGTGCTGCAGCGGCGCTGCCTGCGCGCGGCGCGCCCGATCCGGGCAGGGGAGCGGCTGACGCGCGAGATGATCGCGGTGCTGCGCCCGGCGACGCCGGGAGCGATCCTGCCCTACGAGATCGAAACGGCGCTGGGAAAGTGCGTGACGACCGACCTGATCGCTGGCCAGGAGCTGCGCTGGACCCACCTGGTGGATTGATGGGCAGGAAGGCGAAGCTGGCCGTTATAGATCGAGGCCTGGAATTGCACTGCTTCGCCCTCTACAAAAGACGGGATTGGAATAATGCGCATCCTGTATTTCACGCGGGACTACACTCCGCACGATCACCGCTTTCTCTCGGCGCTGGCGAAGACCGGCGAGAGCATTACCGCGCTGCGGCTGGAGCGGCGCGGCTTCCAGCGCGAAGATCGACCTTTACCAGTCGAAGTCGAACAGGTCCTGTGGCGCGGCGGCCAAAAACCAGCCCGGCTGAGCGACGGCCCGGCGCTGTGGTGGGACCTGAAGCGGGTGATCCGCGCGGTGCGGCCGGACGTGATCCACGCCGGGCCGATCCAATCGGCCAGCTTCCTGACGGCGCTGGCGGGGTTTCGACCGCTGGTGAGCATGTCGTGGGGATCCGACCTGCTGCGGGACGCCGACAGCAGCGCGGGGATGCGCTTCGCAACACAGTTCACGCTGAACCGAACGGCAGCGCTGGTAGGCGACTGCGCGGCGGTGCGTGAGAAAGCGGCCTCCTTCGGGTTCCCGCGGGAGCGCACCGTGCTCTTCCCATGGGGCGTGGACCTGAAGCAGTTTTCGCGCGGGGACGGCGCGAACCGGCTGAGGGCGCGCCTGGGCTGGGAAAAGCAGTTTGTGCTGCTCTGCTCGCGGGCGTGGGAGCCGATCTACGGGGTCGACGTTGCCGCGCGGGCATTCGTGCTCGCGGCGCGGGAGAACCCGGAGCTGCGCCTGATTCTGCTGGGCAACGGCTCGCAGGCGGGCAAAATCCGCCAGATTTTGGCCGAGGCGCAGGAGATGGTCTATTTTGGCGGGCAGGTCAGCCAGACGGAATTGCCGGAGGTGTACCGGGCGGCGGACCTGTACGTGAGCGCGTCGCACAGCGACGGGTCATCGGTGTCGCTGCTCGAGGCGATGGCCTGCGGGCTGCCGGCTCTGGTCTCGGATATCCCTGGCAACTGCGAATGGGTCCGCGAGGGGCAGAACGGGTGGCTGTTCGCGGACGGCGCGGTCGAGGAGCTGGCGAAGTGCATGCTGGCGGCGAGCCGCGGTTCTCACGCAGAGCGTGGGAACCAGGAGCTGAAGGAGATGGGCGCGGCGGCGCGGCGGACGGCCGAGGAGCGGGCGGACTGGGAGCGGAATTTCCCCCGGCTGCTCGAGGCGTATGAGATGGCGAGGAGATGAATTCGAAAAAGGTTGTGGCGATTGTGCAGGCGCGGATGAGATCGAGCCGGCTTCCGGGGAAGGTGCTCCTGGATTTGGGCGGGAAGCCGGCCCTGGAGTGGGTGCTCGATCGCGCGCGGCGGGCCAGGTCGCTGGATGAGGTGATGGTGGCTACCACGGACGATTTTTGCGACCGGCCGGTGGTCGATTTTTGCCAGGCCAACGGCTACCCGGTTTTCCGCGGAAGCGCCTTCGACGTACTGGATCGCTATTACCAGGCCGCGCTCCAGGTGGGGGCGGACGTGGTGGTGCGCATCACCGGGGACTGCCCGCTGATCGACCCGGGCGAGATCGATCACGTGGTCGAGGAGTTTTTTGCGCGCGGCGTCGACTTCGCCGCCAACCGGTTGCCTCCGCCGTGGAAGCGGACCTACCCAATCGGGCTGGACACGGAGGTGTGCTCATTCGCGGCGCTGGAGCGTGCCTGGCGCGAGGCGGAGGAGAAATTCGAACGGGAGCACGTGATGCCTTACCTGTACGACCAACCCGGGCGGTTCCAGACCTTCGTCCTGCAAACCAAGCCAGATGCGGGTGAGATGCGCTGGACGCTGGATACGCCGGCGGATCTGGAGCTGCTGCGGAAAATCGTGGATGGCCTGGCGCCGCGGGAGGATTTTTCCTGGCGGGAGGTCCTCGCGCTGGTCAGGCAGCACCCGGACTGGATAGAGATCAACACGCACGTTGCGCACAAGTCGCTGGAAGACGTGGACAGCCGCTATCAAGGATAACCCATGCCCCTGATCACTCTATTTACCGCCCCAAAGCAGTTCACCAACCCACACATCGCCATGATCCAGCGCAACGCGATCCTTTCATGGATGAAGCTGGGCCCGGAGGTGGAGGTGGCGATGGTGGGGAACGAGACCGGCATGGCCGAGTTTGCCGCCGAGTGCGGAGTGCGCCACCTGGCGCAGGTGCGCTGCAACGCGCAGGGCACGCCTCTGGTCAGCTCGATCTTCCGCCTGGGGAACGAGATCTCGGATAGCCCGCTGCTGGCCTATTCCAACGCGGACATCCTTTTCCTGCCCGATTTACTCTCGGCGGCGCGCAAGATCCAGGCGCAGGTTGAGCGCTTTCTGGTGGTCGGCCAGCGCTGGGACCTGGACGTGACCCGCCTGCTGGATCTCTCAGCGGGGTGGGAGGGGCGCCTGGCGGAGGACGTGCGCCAGCGCGGGAAGCGCCACCGGGCAATGGGCAGCGATTATTTCATCTACCCGCGGGGCTGTTTCGAGCGGATCCCCGATTTCGCCATCGGGCGCTCGGGGTGGGACAACTGGATGATCTACGAAGGGCGGCGGCTGGGCTTGGACGTCATCGACGCCAGCGAGGCGATCACGGTGATCCACCAGAACCACGATTACAGTCACCTGCCGAACAACGAGCCGCCTTACCGCCTGCCGGAGACTACGGAAAATATCCGCCTGGCCGGGGGGATGCGCTCGATCTTTTTGCTGCGCGACGCCAACCGGAGGATGACCAGTGAGGGCAGGCTGGTCGGCCAGGAGGTGACCCCGGAGCGGGTGGTGAGAGAGGTGGAGCTTTTTCCGTTGGTGCGGCTGCATTCGGCGTTTCTGGGCCAGGTGTTTTACAGCCTTTTCCACCCGCAGAAGGGGTACCTGGAACTGCGGGCGTGGCTGGCGGGGAAGATCAAGGGGAAAGAGGTGGCGCTGCCGAAACACTAGGAAATTTTCGATTTTCAATTTGGTATTGTGGCAAGGAGAGTAGGGATCGGATGGATGGGAGCAAGCGAAAAAAAGACCCTAAGGGTTTGGGAACGGGCGGTGGTGTGAGTGGAGCGAGGATCGGGTAGATTAGAAAGAGGGCGAAGCTGGACGTTGCAGATGGAAGCCTGGAAATGCACTGCTTCGCCCCTACGGAAGAAAAAGATAGAAGAGGATGAGGATTCTTTATGCGGATTGGGCAGAACCCGGCGAAGTTTGTGAAAGAGGTGACGCGACCGGAACGGATCACAGTGGCGGTGCTGAACTACGTGCCTTTCCTGAGCGGTTTCTATAGCCAGGGATTGGATGTGCTGAAGATGAGCCTGGAGAGCCTGTGGAAGAGCGCGGACCTGCCCTACGACCTGATGGTCTTCGACAACGGAAGCTGCCCCGAGGTGCGCGAGTTCCTGCTCGACGCGCAGCGCGAGGGCCAGATCCAGTACCTGGTCCTTTCCGAAAAGAACGTGGGGAAGGGCGGGGCGTGGAACACGATCCTGGCCGGCGCCCCGGGAGAGATCATCGCCTATGGGGATGGGGACGTGTTTTATTATCCGGGCTGGCTGTCGCGCTCGGTCGAGATTCTGGAGACGTTCCCCAACGTGGGCATGGTGACCAGCCGCCCGTTCCGCACGCCGGAGAAATTTTCGGACCGGACGATCGCCTGGGCTGAGAGCACTCCTGAGGTCCGGTACGAGGTGGGGCAGTTCCTCGCCTGGGAGGTGTTTCGCGATTTCGTGATGAGCCTGGGGACGCCGGAAGACCAGGCAAGGGAATGGTACGCAGGCGCAGGCGACATGCGGGTGACGTACAGAGGGGTCACCGCGCACATCGGGGCGAGCCACTGGCAGTTCGTGACCTATAAGAGCCGGATCCAGCAGTTTTTGCCCTTTGACATGGACCGGCCGATGGGCCAGGTGCGCATGCTCGACCAGCGAATGAACGAAGCCGGCCTGCTGCGCCTGATGGTCTCCGACCCGCTGGTGCAGAACCTGAGCAACCAGACCGCGCTGGCGCATGCCACGGTGGATGGAAAGGGCGGCTCACGGAAGAAGTCGACCCTGAAGGACCGTTTGTTCAACATCGCGCCGGTGAAAAATGGGCTGCTGTCGATGTACGATGCTATTTTCAGGCTGTATTATCGATAACCAATGAAAAGAGGATGCTATGCGTGAAATCCATCTGGCCGGCGGTTATGGAATCCAGGAGATCGTGCAGTACAACCGGGACCAGATCCGAACGGCCTGGAATTACCCGCAGTTCTTCCCCTTTTGGGAGATCGCGCCGGGGGCGGCGGTGTACGTTTTTGGCGAGCGCTCTCCGGCCAGCGACGCGACCCTGATGGTGATCAACCTGAATGCCAGGGTGTGGGAGACGGTCCGCGAGGCGCTGCCGGGATACGGGCGGCGGATCCTGCTCCAGATGGAGGGGTACACCGCCTGGGAAGCAGCTTACGAGAACGCGCGTTGCTTCGACCGGCTGATCAATTTCGACCCAAACTACTCTTCTCACCCCGGCTTCAAGCTGATCCACATCCCGTATATCCCGTCCATGGCCAGCTCGCACCGCGACAAGCGCGGGCTGGAAGCATTGACCATCCAGTGGCGCTATTCGCGGCGAGCTTTTATGGATGTGTACGGGCTGCGCTTCGCGCCGCGCAAAAAGAAAGCGATCCTGATTGCCACGCTGCAGCGCAAGCACGGCCAGTATCTCGACCACTACCTGAACCGGCTCGAGATGGTGCGTAAGTGGGGCGAGTACATCGATGTGTTCGGGGCGGGTTGGCCCAACGATATCCCCAACTACCGCGGATTGTGCGTCAGCAAGGCGGACGTGATGCGCCGCTACCGCTTCGCGCTGATCATGGAAAACCAGCGCCAGCCGGGGTATATCTCCGAGAAGCTGCTGGACTGTTACCTGACGCGGACGGTGCCGCTGTACTGGGGCGCCCCGGACGCGGACCGGTTGGTACCTCTCGACACGATCATCCCGATCGACGAAAGCAGCCGGCTGGACGAGCTGATCCAGGATAACCGCCGCTACGAGCAAACCTACGCGGCGCTGCAGCGCCAGGCGGATGACGTGCTGGCCTCTTTTGGGGTGGAACCCTTCGTGCGAGTCCTGCGAGAAGTGTTTATCGAGGAAGAGGCTCTGAAGGAAGGGTAGGCAGGCAGGATTATGCGGAAAGGTCAAAACCCGGCCAAGCTCGGCATTCCGGCGTACCAGCCGCACAGGCTGGGGGTCGCCGTGCTGAGCTTTATCCCCACGCTGGAGGGGTATTTCGCCGACTCGCTGGCGATCTTGAAGGTCCAGATCGAGAGCCTGCGGGCTTCCACGCCGGGCGATTTCGACCTGTTCGTTTTCGACAATGGAAGCTGCGCGGCGGTCCAGGCGGAGCTGCAGGCGCTACTCCAGGCCGGACGGATCGACTGGCTGCTGGCCTCGCGGCACAACCTGGGCAAGACCGGCGCGCTGAACTGGATCTTTGGGGCGATGCCCAACGAGTGGATCGTCTACGCCGACTCGGACGTGCTCTTCCGCCGGGGCTGGCTGGAGGCCAGCCTGAAGATCCGCGAGGCGTTCCCCGCGGCGGGGATGATCTCGGCCCAGCCGGCCTTCTTCGACGTGCTCCATGGGGAAGGGACGGCGCACCGGCAACTGGCGGGCGAGCCGGGGAACCGGCTGGGCGAGCGAAAGCTGCCGGCGGCGGTGGTCAATGAATACTGCCAGGGGATCGGCGCGCCGCCGGAACGAGCGGAGGGGCTGCGGGAGCAGCCGGTCCCAGTGGTTTCCAAAGCCGACGGGAGCGTCGAGGCGGTGGTCGGGGCGACGCACATGCAGTTCCTGATCGAGCGGGAACTCGCCCGCCAGATCCTGCCCCTGCCGGCCACCCGCGGGCTGGCGAGCGAAGAGGACCGGGCTTTGGACGAGCGGATCGACCGGGCGGGCCGGCTGCACCTCTCTACGCTGGAGCCACTGGTCTACCACATGGGGAACCGCCTGGATGAAGACCTGGCCGCGGAGATTCAGCGCGATCTGGGTGGCGCCATGGAGCCCGGCCGGGAGGCGCGAAAGAGTGAAGTCCCCGCCGGGGACCGGGGCTGGCTGAAGCTGTTCGAGTCGCTGTCTCGCTTCCGGCCCTTCCAGAAGCGGCTGCAGCGGATTTATCATTTGCTTTTTGAGTATTATGCTCAACGCTGACCCCCATTCCCTGGCGCCGGACGCCCCCAACGGAGCGCAGATCTCGCTGGTCGTGCCGACCTTCCACCGCGCGGACCTGCTGAAGATCCTGCTCGCTTCGCTGCGGGCGCAGACGGTGAACGAGGAACGCTTCGAGGTGGTTGTGGTCGACAACGCTTCCCCGGCGGACGAGGCCACGGCGGATCTGTGCCGCGGTGAGGCGGATCGAGGGCTGAACCTGAGCTACGTCAGCCACCCGATCCCGGGGACGAGCGAGGCGCGCAACTGCGGTATCGCTCGGGCGCGGGGAAACTGGATCGGTTTTTTGGATGATGACATTCGCCTGCCGGAGGCATGGCTGGAAAAGGTGATCGCCACCATCCAGTCCGGGCAGATGGAGGTGTTTGGGGGCCCATACCGGCCGTATTACACCCAGGCGAAGCCGGCCTGGTTCCGCGATGAGTACGCCATCCTGGCGATGGGCAAGCAGGCGGGCTGGCTGGGCTCCAAACAATACCTGCTGGGCGGGAACATGGTCTGGGAGCGCGGGCTGGTCGAGGCGCTGGGCGGCTTCTCGACCCGCCTGGGCCCGATCGGCTACCGCTACGAGTACGGCGAGGAGACCGAGTTCCAGTTGCGGGCCGTACAGCGCGGGGTGCGGTTGTGGTACGACCCGGAGCTGTACGTGTACCACCACAGCCCGAGCAAGCGGATGAACCTGGGCTGGATGGTCGAAAGCAGGTGGCTGCACGGCAAAGCCAAGGCGCGGATCTTTCGGGAAGATTTCGCCGGCAGCGATCCGCGGCCGGAATACCGGATCCGCGCGTCGTGGGCGAGGAGCGCGCTGGCGGACCTGGCGCGGATCGCCGGGCTGCTGGTGCGCCTGCCCCTGCGCGACCGATCACGCTACCCGGCCTACCAGAATTTCGTGGTGGAAGAGATCCTGCCGCAGATCTCGGGGTTGAGCACAGCCTACCACGTGGCGCGAATTTACCGGAAAAAGGAAAAGTAGAACTGGATGGCTTCGAAACGGATCTTCATTTGCGCCGACCACGGGCTGGCGATCGTATATTTCCTGCAGAGCGCGGTGGCGCCCACGCTGATCGATCAGGGGATCGAGGTGGTGCTGCTGACGGACGACGCGCTGCGGGAGCAGATCACGCGCCGCTTTGGGCGGCCCGGGCTGGTGGTCGAAGGGCTGCGCCTGAAGCAGGCGCGGGCTTACGCCGAAGGGCATGCGCGCGACCGGCAGTGGTGGCTGGCGTTTTTGCGGCGGGTGGGCAGCTCTCGGCGGATCAACACCGAGGCGCAGGACAGCTACATCCGCCAGGTGGCGGTGGAAGAGCCCAACCGGCGGCGGCTGCTGATGCCGGCGGCGTGGCTGACCATCGCGGCGCTGCGCAATTCGCGGGCGGCGCGGCGCGCTTTGGTGGGGATACAGCAGCAGTTCACTCCCGACCTGTACGGGGATCTGTTCCAGCGCTACCAGCCCGGGTTGGTCATCGCCAGCACCCCGGGGTGGCGGCAGGACCGCTACCTGCTGCGCCAGGCGGCGGCGCTGGGAATCCCGACCGCAGCGGCGGTGGTGGGCTGGGACAACCCCTCGAGCTACGCGCTGCCCGGCGCGCCGGTGGAATGGATCACCTGCTGGTCGGAGATGCAGAAGCAGGAGTTGGTCGAAGGGTCGGATTGGGACCCTGGGCTGGTGCACATCGGGGGGATCCCCTCATACGATGGATACTTCTGCAATGAATGGGTTTTACCCAAAGAGGAGTATTTCCGCATGCACGGCCTGGACCCGCAGCGCAAGCTGCTGGCTTACGCGTGCAGCTTCGTCTCGTTTTCGCCCAACCTGCGTAACGTGCAGGCGCTGGCGCGGCTGGTCAGCTCGGGCGAGCTGGCCGAGCCCAGCCAGCTCTTGATCCGACTGCACCCCAACCACTTTATGCCCGGATCGCTGTTCGAAAAAGAGCGCGAGGCCATGCGCCAGCTCACCCGCGTGATGCCGCACGTGCACATGGTCGAGCCGGTGCCGCTGGGCGGGGAGCTGGGATACTATTCCGGGGAAGATATGCCCGAAAAGGCTTCGATGATGGTCCACGCGGACGTGTTCCTGACAGTCTATTCGACGATGATGGTCGAGGCGGCGGTCAACCACAGCCCAATCGTCTCGGTCTGCCTGGACACGCCCGGGGGGTGGAACACGCCGCGCAAGTTCTCGCTGCCGCTTTCGAAGATCGGCGATTGGCCGACGCACAGCCGCTTCCGCGACACGCGGGCAGGCCGGGTGGCGCTGGACGAGGCCGCCCTGCGCGACGCGGTCAACCTCTACCTGCGCGACCGGAACGCTGACCGCGCTGAGCGCGAGGCGCTGGTGCGCCAGGAGGTCACCTATACGGACGGGAGCGCGGGCCGGCGCACGGCCGGGTTCATCCTCTCGATCCTCTCCGGAGAGGGAAAAAAGACGGCATGAGATTCCTGATCGCCGGATTCGGTTCGATCGGCCGCCGCCACCTGCGCAACCTGCTCGCGCTGGGGGAGCTGGACGTGCTCCTCTACCGCACGCGGCAGAGCACGCTGCCAGAGGACGAGATCGCGGGTATCCCGGTCGAGACCGACCTGGACGCAGCCCTGCGCCGCCACCCGGACGCGGTGATCGTGGCGAACCCGACGGCGCTGCACCTGCCGACAGCGCTGTCGGCGGCGCGGGCCGGATGCCACCTGCTGATCGAAAAGCCGGTGTCGAACGCGCTGGAGGGAATCGATGAGCTGCAAGCCAGTTTGGAAAAGAACCACGTCCAGGCGCTGGCCGGTTTCCAGTTCCGCTTTCACCCCGGGCTGCGCCAGGCCGAGAGCTGGCTGCGAGATGGGGCCATCGGCCGGCCGCTCAGCGCGCGGGCCCATTGGGGAGAATACCTGCCCAACTGGCATCCCTGGGAAGATTACCGCCGCTCGTACAGCGCGCGCGGCGACCTGGGCGGGGGGGTGGTGCTGACCCTCTCGCACCCGCTGGACTACCTGCGCTGGCTGCTGGGCGAGGTCGACGGGGTGATGGCGATGACCGGCAGGCTCGGCGACCTGGAGCTTACGGTCGAGGACACGGCTGAGATCGGGCTGCATTTTGCCAGCGGGTGCCTGGGAAGCCTGCACCTGGATTATAATCAACAACCGCCCACGCACAGGCTGGAAATCATCGGGACGCAGGGGACGCTGCGCTGGGACAATGCAGATGGCGCCGCGCGTTTGTACCGGGCTTCGGCGCAGGTCTGGGAGATCTGCCCGCCGCCGGAGGGGTTCGAACGCAACACACTCTTCCTCGACGAGCTGCGCCATTTCCGTGAGGTGATCCGGGGAGCAGCGCAGTCGGTCTGTACGCTGGCGGACGGCGAGCGGGCGCTGCACCTGGCGCTGGCGATCCACGAGGCGGCGCAAAGCGGCCGAACGGTCCAGCTTTGAGAGGTTATTTAAAACCTGAGTCCAAAAAGATCTTGTGTATTGGAAAAGCGCATGACAGAACCAATCCAGACTTATTTCGATTTGAGCGAGCAGGTGGCCATCGTCACCGGCGGCGTCGGGCTGCTGGGGAGCGAATTCAGCCGCACCCTGGCGGAAGCCGGGGCGAAGGTGGTCGTGGCCGATATCAATGGAACGGCCGTCCGGCAGGCGGCGGAAGGGCTGCGCCGGGCCGGGTACGAGGCGATCGGGGTCGAGGTCGACGTGACGAGCCCGGGATCGACGCAGGCGATGGTGGACCAGGCGCTGCGAGCTTTTGGGCGGGTGGACATCCTGGTCAACAGCGCAGCGATGGATCCCAAGTTCGACCAGGAACACCAATCCGAGCAGGGGGCCAACGCCTTCGAGAGCTATCCGCTCGAAGCGTGGAACCAGGCGCTGAACGTCAACCTGACCGGCATGTTCCTGTGCTGCCAGGCGGCGGTGCGACCGATGCTGGCCCAGGACCACGGCTCGATCATCAACATCTGCTCGACCTACGGGCTAGTGGGGCCGGACCAGCGCATTTACCAGCGCCCCGGGCAGGCCGTGCAGTCGTACAAGCCCGTATTCTATTCGGTGACCAAAGCGGGGGTGCTCGGCCTGACCCATTACCTGGCGACCTATTACGCCGGCAAGAATATCCGTGTCAATTCGCTGACCCCCGGCGGGGTGTTCAACAACCACGATGAGGCTTTCGTGCGCAATTATTCGGCGCGGACAGTGATGGGGCGGATGGCGCACAAGAATGAGATGAACGGAGCGGTGCTGTTCCTGGCCTCGGAGGCATCTTCGTATATGACCGGTTCCAACCTGGTAGTTGACGGGGGCTGGACGGCATGGTAGCCGGAGTCCTGGCGGTGATCCCCGCGCGCGGCGGTTCGAAGGGCATCCCGCGCAAGAACCTGCGCGGCTTTCTGGGCCATCCGCTCATCGCCTACAGCATCGCGGCCGCCCGGCAGGCGCAGAGCGTGACGCGGGTGATCGTCTCGACCGACGATGAGGAGATCTCCGCGGTGGCGCGCGAATACGGCGCGGAGACGCCCTTCCTGCGCCCGGCGGAATTCGCCCAGGACCAGACCACCGACCTGCCGGTGTTCGTCCACGCGCTGACCTGGCTGCAGGAGCACGAAGGTTACTGCCCGGAGATCGTGGTGCAGCTCCGGCCGACCTCGCCGGTGCGGCCGCGGGACCTGGTCGACCGGGCGGTGGCGCTGTTAAGGGAAAACCCGGAGGCCGATTCGGTCCGCGGGGTAGTGCCGGCGGGTCAAAACCCGTACAAAATGTGGCTGATCGAAGACCGGGTGATGCGCCCGCTGCTGAGCGTGGAGGGGATTGCCGAGCCGTACAACGCGCCGCGGCAGAACCTGCCGCCGGTCTACTGGCAGACCGGGCATATCGATGCGATTCGCCCGCGGACGATTTTGGAGCAGGGCTCAATGAGCGGTACGGTGATCCTGCCGCTAATGATCGATCCGCGCTATACGGTGGATATCGATAAGCTGGCGGACCTGGAGCGGGCGGAGAAGAATCTGCGCCAGGAACCGCTGGAGATGGTCACCCCGGGGAAGCTCCCCCGCCCGCTGCCAGAGCAGATCGAGCTGATCGTGTTCGATTTCGACGGCGTGATGACCGATGATCGGGTTTGGGTGGACGAGACGGGGCGCGAGCAGGTGGCGGCGAACCGCAGTGATGGGTACGGTCTGGAGCTCCTGCGGCGGGCCACGGGGATTCGCGCCCTGGTGCTCTCGAAGGAAACCAACCCGGTGGTCACAGCGCGCTGTAAGAAAATCAAGGTGCCGGTGCTGCAAGGGATCAATGATAAAGCCACCGCATTGAGCAGTTACCTGGCCGAGGAAAAGATCGATCCCGCGCGGGCGGTCTACGTGGGCAACGATATCAACGATCTGCCCTGTTTTCCATTGGTGGCCTGCGCGGTGGCGGTCGCCGATGCGCACCTCAACGTGCTGAGCCAGGCCGACCTGGTGCTGACGCGCAAGGGTGGGCACGGGGCCGTCCGCGAGCTGTGCGATCTAATCATGCAAAAAATGACCGAAAGGAGCGCTTAAGCCATGCAACGAGAGTTACGGATTGGAGACCGCCTGATCGGCGATAGACACCCGACCTACATTGTCTCCGAAATCGGGATCAACCACAATGGGGATCTGGAGATCGCCAGGCAGTTGATCCAGGCGGCGAAACACGCCGGGGTGGACGCGGTCAAGCTCCAGAAACGGACCCCGGAGCTGTGCGTGCCGCCCCAGCAGCGCGGGCAGATGCGCGAGACGCCCTGGGGTTATATCACCTATCTGGATTACCGGTATAAGGTCGAGTTTGGCGCGGAAGAGTACCGCGAGGTCGACCGGTACGCCAAAGAGATGGGGATCACCTGGTTCGCCTCGGTGTGGGACGAGCCCTCGGTCGATTTTCTCGAGCCGTACAACCCGGTGTGTTACAAGGTCCCTTCGGCCTCGCTGACCGATCACGACCTGCTCCGCCGGTTGCGCGCGACGGGCCGGCCGGTGATCCTCTCGACCGGGATGTCGACCATGGCCGAGATCCGCGAGGCGGTGAGCTGCCTGGAGATGGAAAACCTGGCGATTACCCACACGACCAGTACCTATCCCTGCGAGCCAGAAGAGCTCAACCTGCGCATGATCCAGACCCTGCGCGACGCCTTTCCCTGCCCGATCGGGTACTCGGGGCACGAAGTGGGGTTGATCCCTTCGGTGCTGGCAGTGGCGATGGGGGCGTGCCTGGTGGAGCGGCACATCACCCTCGACCGGGCGATGTGGGGCAGCGACCAGGCGGCGTCGGTCGAGCCGGGCGGGTTCGAGCGGCTGGTGAAGTACATCCGCGTGACCGAACAATCGCTGGGAGATGGGGTGAAGAAAGTCTATGACAGCGAGATGCCGTCGCTGAAAAGGCTGCGCCGGGTCCAAAACGCCAGCTAGATCGCGAGATTGATCCGGTTGAGACTTCCATCGACGAAAACGATCGCTAAAAGGCTGCAGGAGCTGTGGGTCGACCGCGGCGTCCGGCGCGGCGTGGCGCAGATGGCGGGCCAGGTCGCGGAGCATAGCCCATCCTTGCCGGATATCCAGCCGGTGATCGTGTTCAACGCTTCGACGCGGCTGACCCGTTTAAGCCTGAATGCGGCGTACGGGCTGCTGACCGGCTGGGCGCTGCGACTGCAGGGCATCCCGGTGATCCATTTCGTCTGCCAATCCGCGATGACCCCCTGCGTATTGGGCACCGACCGCAGCCGGCCAGAGGCAGTGCCGCCCTGCATGGCCTGCGTGGAAGAATCGCTGACCCTGTACCACAGGGCCGAGATCCGCTTGTTCGAGGAAACCCACGATCCTGAGCTGGAGCAAGAGCTGGAGCGGCTCGACCTGGACGGGCTGATTGATTTCACGAAGTGCGACATCCCCCTGGGCCAGATCGTGCTGCCATCGCTGCGCTGGATCCTGCGCCGGCACCACCTGGAACCCGACGCCGCGACGCTGTACTTCTACCGCCAGTACATTCTCTCGGCCTGGCGGGTGGCGGAACAGTTCCAGTCGCTGGTCGAGGAAGCGCGGCCGCAGGCGGTGGTGGTGTTCAACGGGATGTTCTATCCCGAGGCGACGGCGCGCTGGATCGCCCGCCAGCGGGGGATCCGGGTGATCGCCCACGAGGTGGCGCTGCAGCCAACCAGCGCTTTCTTTACGGAGGGCGAGGCAACCGCCTATCCGATCGAGATTCCGGCGGATTTCGGGCTTTCCGCGGAACAAAATGCCAGGCTGGACGCCTATCTGGTGCAGCGCTTCCACGGGAATTTCAGCATGGCGGGGATCCGCTTCTGGCCGGAGATCCGCAGCCTGGGAGACGACTTCTGGGAGCGGGCCGGGAAATTCAAGCAGATCGTCCCGGTGTTCACCAACGTGGTGTTCGATACCAGCCAGGGGCACGCCAACGTGATATTCTCCGATATGTTCGCCTGGCTGGACGCGGTTCGAGAGGCGATCCGCGCGCATCCGGAGACGTTCTTCGTCATCCGGGCCCATCCGGACGAATCCCGGCCGGGCAAAGAGAGCCGCGAGAGCGTGCGGGATTGGGTGCTGAAAAACCGGGTCAACGAAGAGCCGAACGTGCTGTTCGTCGATGCGCAGGAATATTTCAGCTCGTACGAGCTGATCCAGCGCTCCAAGTTCGTGATGATCTATAACTCAACGATCGGGCTGGAGGCGGCGATTCTGGGATTGCCAGTTCTCTCGGGGGGCAAGGCGCGCTTTACCCGGCAGCCGGTCGTCTATCTCCCGCGGGACAGCGCGGACTTCCGCGCCCGGCTGGAGGAGTTCCTGGGCGCCGGGCGGGTGGAAGCCCCGGCTGAATTCCGCTCCAACGCCCGGCGCTTTCTGTATTACCAGCTCTTCCGCACGTCGCTGCCATTTGGACAGTATCTCGAAGAAGATGGCGTCTGGCGAGGATTCGTGAGATTGAAACGGTTTGCCTGGACGGATCTCCTCCCGGAAAACTCCGCCACCATGCGCGTCATCCTGGAGGGCATCCTGATGGGGAAACCGTTTCTGCTGGAGGAGGATTGAAAAACCAATGCCCAAAATCGTCGCCCTTGTTCCCATGCGCCACCACTCCGAACGGGTTGCCGGGAAGAACTACCGCCTGATCGGGGGCAGGCCGCTCTACCAGCACATCCTCACCACGCTCCTGGCCTGTGAGGAGATCGCCCAGGTGGTGGTGGACACGGACAGCCCGGTGATTGCCGCGGGGCTGAAGGAATTTTTTCCGCTGGTGGCCTGCCTGGATCGGCCGGAACGGCTGCGGGCCGGCAACGTGCCGATGAACGAGATCCTGCTGTACGATACGGCCCAGGTCGCGGCGGATTTCTACCTGCAGACGCACAGCACCAACCCGCTGCTGCGGGCTGAGACGATCTCGCGGGCGATCCGCGCGCTACTCGAGCAATACCCGGCTTACGATTCGCTCTTTTCGGTGACGAGGGTGCAGACGCGGCTGTGGGACGCGCTGGGACGGCCGGTGAACCACAACCCGGCGATCCTGCTGCGCACGCAGGACCTGCCGCCGATCTACGAGGAAAACTCGTGCCTGTACCTGTTCACACGGGCGACGCTGGAGCAGCGGCGCAACCGGTTGGGGGAGCGGCCTATGCTGTTCGAGATCGACGCCGCCGAGGCGTGGGATATCGATAACGAGCTGGATTTTGGGATCGTGGATTATCTGATGGGGAAGAAGTAGTGGAATTTCCTGCGGTCGTGGGAGCCTGGGAACGAGAATTACTCTTCCTGGGCGAGGTTTTCGCCGGGTTTCGAGGCGCGGGACGAGATTAAACGCCCGATCTTGCTGAAGGATTCGCCCATCTGCCAGAGCGCGACCATGCCAAGCAAGGTGGTGATCACGAAATAGACCAGCCAGGCAACCATGGTGATCGCCAGGGCAGTGGAGTCGGAATATTTCCCGGCGAAGGGCAGAACGAGAGCTTGCTGCCCGGCGTACTGGAAGACGCCGATGAACCCCGGGCTGGAAGGGATGCTGATCGCCAGGGCGAGGGTGACGATAATAAAAATGGCCTCGATCCAGGTCGCGTCGGGCTGGAAAGCGCGCATGACGAACCAGTAGATCGAAAGCGAGCAGGCCCAGGCGGCGATCGTCCAGAAGATCGCTGCTCCGGCGCTGCGCCAGCGCAGCAGGGGAGCGAGACCATCGACCAGTTCGCGCCAGCGGCCCATGATCGCATTGGCGGGGAGGAAGGGCAGGCGCTTGAGGAAGGCGCTGAGGACGCGCTCGCCGAAAGAGCGGAAGCGGACGACGATGGCCAGGACGATCAGGGCGACGACCACGATGGCCCCAAAGGTCAGGCCTGCCCTGGATATCAGGGGGGGGATCTGCGGGATGAAGGGCAGCACGCCCGCCAGGCCGATCAGCACGATGGCGACGTCGAGGATACGCTCGACCAGGATCGAGGCGGCGACCTGAAAAAAGGGAATGTTGCTGCGTTCGGACATGACCACTGCGCGGGCCGCCTCCCCCAGGCGGAAGGGCAGGACGTTGGTGAAGAGAAAGCCGATGCTATGCGACCAGAAGGCGTTGGTTACCAGGCCCTTGCGATCCAGGAGCGCGGCCCAGCGCCGGGCGCGCGTCCAGACGGCGAGGAACTGGATCAGGATGGCCGGGACGAGCCAGAGGAGGCGGGCATTGTACAACGTGTTTTGCATCTCGCTCCAGTCCAGGTTGCGGAAGGCGAGCCAGAGGCAGAGGAAACTGATAGCAATTCCGATCCAAAAACGGGGCGAGCGAAGGGTTTTCATTGATAGAACCTGTAAATTCCTGTGATCTCTAACCAACCGGTGGCCAATGATTGCATCCAGCGAGTATAACCCGAGCGGTCCTTTTTTGCCGCCGGGGCAGTTATTAACCGTTCATCCTGATGGTATAATCTCAAACGAACTTCACCAGACGCCGCAAAAATTGGAAAATCGTTCATGCACACTGTTCTACTGTCCGCCCCATATCTGATCCCATATGTCGAGCGTTTCCGCCCGGTTTTCGCGGCCTACGGGCTGGATCTGATTGTACCAGAAGTTCGCGAAAGATTGTCCGAAGCCGAGATCCTCGGGTACGCTGGGAGGTTCGATGGGGCAATCTGCGGGGACGACCGTTTCACGGAGCGCGCGCTGGAGGCCTGCCTGCCGCGGCTCAAGGTGATCTCCAAATGGGGGACGGGGATCGATTCGATCGACCTTGCAGCGGCTGCCCGGCTGGGGGTGCTGGTGCGCAACACCCCCAATGCGTTTACCCTGCCGGTCGCGGACAGCGTACTGGGCTACATGCTGGCCTTCGCGCGGCAGCAGCCGTGGATGGACACGGCGATGAAGCGAGGCGAGTGGCAGAAAATCCCCGGACGCTCCCTTTCGGAGTGCACCCTGGGGGTGATTGGGGTGGGGAACGTGGGTAAGGCGGTCATTCGCCGGGCGCGCGGGTTCGGCATGCGCATCCTCGGCAACGACATCGTCGAGATCGCCCCGGATTTCATCGCCGAGTTTGGGGTCGAAATGGTGAGCCTGACCGGGCTAATCTCCCGCGCAGATTTTATCAGCGTCAACTGCGATTTAAATCCGAGCTCCTTTCACCTGATCAACGCGGAAACTCTGCAGCACGTCCAGGCGCACGCGGTGCTGATCAACACGGCCCGGGGGCCGATCGTCGAGGAAAGCGCGCTGATCCCTGCCCTGCGGGAGAAACGGCTGGCGGGGGCCGCCCTGGACGTGTTCGAAATCGAGCCGCTGCCGTTGGACAGCCCGCTGCTGGGGATGGAGCTGGTGATGCTCGCGCCGCACAACTCGAACTCCAGCCCGGCGGCCTGGGAACGGGTGCATTGGAACACCATCCGCAACCTGCTGGAGGGGCTGGGGATCGCCCACGACGACTATCCAGAAGTGATCGCTGCACAGAAGGACTATGGACGATAAAACTATCCGTTATTTATTGATTACCGGCGCGGCCGGCGGCATCGGCCGCGCGACCGTGCACCTGTTTACCGAATCCGGCTGGCGTGTTATTGGGGTGGATCGCGCGGAATTTGGGGAGGATTTCCCCGCGACGGGGAAATTCGTCCGCGCGGATATCTCCAACCCGGACGACATTGACTTGATCTTCGAGCAGACCCGGGCCTTTACGAACCGCCTGCACGCGGTGGTGAACAATGCCGCGATCCAGGTCTCCAAGCCGGTGCTGGAGACTTCGATCGAAGAGTGGGATATGACGATGGCGTCCAACCTGCGCTCGGTTTTCGTCGGCTCCAGGCTGGCATTCCCGCTGCTCAATGCCGCAGGAGGCGGGGCGATCGTCAACGTTTCTTCGGTCCACGCGGTGGCGACCTCGGTCAACATCGCTGCGTACGCGGCGAGCAAGGGCGGGCTGCTGGCGCTGACTCGCGCCCTGGCGATCGAGTTCGCGCCGAGCAACATCCGGGTCAACGCGGTGCTGCCTGGTGCGGTGGACACGCCGATGCTGCGCTCGGGGATGAGCCGCGGGCTGCACGCGGGGGGATCGATCACCGACCGGCTGGACAACCTGGCGCGCAAGACGGTCAACGGTCGGGTGGGCAAGCCGGAGGAGATCGCCCACTGCATCTACTTCCTGGCGGACAACAGACAGTCATCGTTCATGACCGGACAGGCGTTGATCGTCGATGGGGGCGCGACGGCGCGCCTGAGTACGGAATAGGCAGGGAAAACGCTTCATGAACCGGCAGACCTTCAAGCGCATTACACCTAAACCAATCTGGGCGATCATCTCTAACTCGTACTGGTGGTGGTATAACCGGGGACGGCACCGGTGGGCGCAGGTCTCTCAAGGCCAGTGGGCCGCGAATAAGGAACGCCTGGCCGCGTACCAGGATTCGATCCAGGGCGGGCGGTGCTTCATCATCGGCAACGGGCCAAGCCTGAACAAGATGGACCTCAGCCCACTGAAGAATGAGATCACCTTCGGGTTGAACCGGATCTACCTGGCGTTCCCCAAGCTGGGGTTCGCGACGACCTACCTGGTCTCGACCAACGACCTGGTGCTGGAGCAGTGCGCTGCGGAAATGAGCGCCACGCCGTCGACCAGGTTCGTGACCTGGCGGGCGCGGCGCTGGTTCGCCGGCGACGCGAACACGCTGTTTCTCGACACGGATTTCACCGGCCCCGAAAATTTCAGCGGGAACCTGACCGGCCGGCTGTTCGAGGGGTTCACGGTCACCTACACCGCGCTGCAGATCGCTTTTAGCATGGGGTTCAGCCAGGCGATCCTGATTGGCGTCGATCACAACTTCACTACCCAGGGTCTGGCGAACGCCACGGTCGTCTCCCTGGGAGACGACCCGAACCATTTTGCCCCCAATTACTTTGGCAAGGGTTTTCGCTGGCAACTGCCGGACCTGGAGGGCTCCGAGCGAGCCTACCGCCTGGCGCAGGAAGCATATACGCGGGCCGGCCGGGAAGTCCTCGACGCCACTGTGGATGGAAAGCTGACTATTTTCCCCAAGGTCGATTACCGCACCCTCTTTGATTGAGATGCTGGTCATTCTCCCCGCCGTCGCATTCCTGGGTGTTTTCCTCCTCCTGATTGGCTATAGAGATCCAGACCAGCCAGGGGTTCTGCGCGGGCGCGAGGCCTTCCTCGAAAGCCTGGTCCTGGGGTATGCTTATCTTGCATTGAGCACGGAGCTCCTGGGCTGGCTGCACGCCATCACCTTCTGGGGAATCGTGGGGTGCTGGGCCCTGGCGCTGGGGATCCTCGCCGGGCTGGGGATCCGCGGCGGGCTCTTTTCCAGCGCGGTCCAGAAAGTCCGCGCGGCATGGCAGCGGCGACTGAAGGACAGCGCGGGCCTGGAGTGGGGAGGCGTTTTCCTGGTGGGCGTGTTCGCAGCTCTCCTGGCGGTCATCGCCTTCCTCTCGCCGCCCAACACCAACGACTCGCTGACCTACCACATGAGCCGGGTGATGAACTGGATCCAGAACCAGAGTGTGGCCCATTACCCGACCGTTGAGCTGCGCCAGCTCTGGAATCCTCCCGGTGTGGAATACGCGATCCTGCACCTGGTGATCCTGGCGGGGAGCGATCGTTTCGCGCCGTTCGTGCAGTGGGCCAGTTTCTTCAGTTGCCTGGCGGCGGTCAGCCTGATCGCAGAGCGGTTGGGGGCAGGCAGGGAAGGGCGCTGGCTGGCCGTTTTTTTTTGCCTGACTCTTCCCATGGCGATCATCCAGGCGACCAGCACGCAAAACGATCTGACCACCGCCCTGTGGGCGCTGGCGTGTATCTACTGGGTCCTGGTAGGGGTCCAACGTCCGCTGACGCGGTATGAATGGATCGTGTTCGGACTGGCAGCCGGCCTGGGGGCGCTGGCCAAGGGAACATTCTACGCGTACGCCATTCCTTTTTTCACCTGGCTGTTCATCTCTTCGGTCCGCAAGGTGGGCCTGAAGCAGGCGGCGGCCGCCGCGCTGGGGAGCGGGTTGATCGTGTGCCTGCTGAACGCGGGAATCTGGTCGCGCAACATCAGCGCGTACGGCTCGCCGCTGGGAGATCCAGGCTCGGTTGGATACCTGGCCAACCAGGAACTGACCCCGACGGGGGTGGTATCGAATTTGACCCGCAACGCAGGGATGGAGATGGTCACCCCATTCGAGGCGCTGAACCGGCCGGTTCTGGACACGATCGGTTGGATTCACACGCAAATGGGCCAGGATTTGAACGACCCGCGCACGAGTCTGCGCGATTTTTCGGTCCATTTTACGATCACCAGCGAGGATTACGGGATCAACCCGCTGCACATGTGGATGATCCTCGGCCTCTGGCTGGCCAGCGCGGTGATATGGGCGGTGTGGCGCTTCCGGAAAGGTGCATTTGAATCGATCTGCGGCGAGGCCCTGCTCTACAGCGGCCTGGTTTTTGTCACGCTGCTCCTGTTCAGCGGGTTGTATAAATGGCAGCCCTGGGGCGGGCGGCTGCTGCTGCCCTTTTTTGGGGCGGCTGCGCCGCTCTTTGGCGTTTTCGTAAGCAAGATACCCTATCGGGGGATACGGGCTATTCTGATCGGGGCGCTGGTGCTGACCAGCCTGGCGCCTCTGCTTGCCAACACCGCGCGGCCTCTGGTCAAGGTCAACGGCAGATATTTTAGCGTCCTCGACTCCTCCCGCCAGGATTTGCTGTTCATCAACTCGCCCGAACTGAAGACTGGCTACACGGAGCTGGCGCGCTGGGTCAGGGTCACCCGCTGCGACCGGCTCGGTCTGGTGATTGCCTCGGGAGAAAACGAGTACCCCCTCTGGGCGCTGCTTGCCCCGTCGGGAACAGAACGGCGCATTGCCCACCTGGATCCGTTCCATCCACTGGCGGAAGAGGGTACGCGACTGGGGGTGGGGACGAAAGAGTTCCATCCCTGCGCGGTTTTTGTGAACGATCCCGATTTCGATCCACAGACGCTGCCCGGTTTTGCGCTTGCTGAAAGCCGCCTGGACCTGAAGCTGTTCGTGTTGCGGGAGCTGATGCCGTTGATCCGATGAGCATATAGGACCTGGGTTCAAAGCTTTCACCACAGAGATCACGGAGAGCTCAGAGAAAAAAAGGAACGATATTTTTATGGAAAAGAACCCGCTTGTCTCGATTATCACCCCGTCGTATAACCAGGCTCGCTTCGTCGAGCAGACCCTGCGGACGGTCCTGATGCAGGACTACCCGCGGATCGAATATATCGTCATCGACGGGAACTCGAAGGATGGCAGCCAGGCGGTGATCGAAAAATACGCTTCGCGGCTGAGCTATTACGTCTCCGAGCCGGACCACGGGCAGGCGGAGGCGATCAACAAGGGGTTCAAGAAGGCGACGGGAGAGATCGTGGCGTGGATCAACTCGGACGACCTGTATTACCGCCCGGACGTGGTCAGCCACGCAGCGGCGGCGCTTCAGGCGCATCCTGAGGCGGGGATGGTCTATGCCGACGGGGTGATGGTGGACGCGGACGGGTATCTGCTCGACTGGCACTGTTATCCGCCCTACCGTCTGGAGGATTTGATGGGGTTTCACGTTCTCCTCCAGCCGACGGTCTTCATGCGCCACGAAGCCCTGCAAAAAGCGGGGTACCTGCCGATGGAAAAGGATTACGACCTGACCCTGGATCACGACCTGTGGATCCGCCTGGCGGGGTATTATCCCCTCGTCCACGTGGGCGAATTCTGGGCGGTGGAGCGGACGCATAAGGACGCAAAGACCATCTCCAGGGCGGCTTTTTACGGGCCGGAGGCGTTCAAGTTCGTGGGCAACCTGGCCAACGAGGAGCCATTTGCCAGCACGTTTCGAGCGCACCGGCGCGAGATCCTGGCCGGGCTGAATATCTTCCACGGACGGCGCCTGATCGACGCCGGCCAGCCTGGCGAGGCGCTGTGGTATTTCTGCAAAGCATTTGGACTCTCCCCGGCGCAGACGCTGCGGGTATGGTTCAAGGTTGTGCAGGCGCTGGGCGGCGCACTGGGGGTATCGCAGCTCTTCCTGGCTTGGCGGAGCGCACGGCGGAAGGTGCAGCACCGTGGGCGGCAACTGGTGGTGGAAGAGGGCAGAGTGTATTGGCGATAGTCGATTCGCAATTCCCTCCAGTCTTGTTTATAATCCTAGAGTAAGTCATGGAGGTAATTTGCTATGTCTTCAAATGCACCGCGCAGTATTAAGCCGGAGAGCGGGGGCTTTTTCAACGATCTGTCCCTGCGGGTCAGGCTGATCCTGCGGTTAATGGGGGATTCCCGGGTCAGTCCGTTTTTGAAGCTATTGCCGCTGGCGACTCTGGTTTACCTGTTCTTCCCGGATCTCATCCCGGGACCCATCGACGACGCGGCGGTGATTTGGCTGGGGACATCGATATTCGTGGAGCTATGCCCGCAGGCAGTCGTCCAGGAGCATCTGGACGATCTGCGCCGGGCGGCGCCTCCCCGCTGGAAAAACGTCGCGGATGACGAGAACACCGTCGACGCGGAATTCCGCGAAGTTGGCCCGCGGCCTGGCCAACATGGCGAGCCGCCCGAGGAACACCGTGTTCGCTGAGGGAGTGAAAATCCCCGAACCCCGGCCAAAACCTTCTCCGAAATCCATGCCTGGCCTGCGGATCCTGACTGCCGCCGCCCTGCTCGGCCTGCTGCTGGCAGCCTGCAGTGGGAGTGCGGGCGGTCCGACACCAAGGGCGGAAACAAGCCTGCCCACCCCGGGGATCCCGCAAACCGCTCAGGAAACCGGCGGGGGAACCAACCCGACCCCTTTCCAGCCGGGCGCTACGGGGGCGGTTCCAACCGCTGAACCCACGGCTGCGCCCTCCACGGCCTCGACGGAGGCGCCGGTTCCCACCCAATTGTCCACACTCGCCGACGCCAAGGCGCTGCCCGACCCGAATGGGTTCGGATGGAAGCAGGTTGCCGGGGGACTGGACAGTCCGATCGGGTTGGCGACCGCCAGAGACGGCTCGGGGAGATTGTTCGTGCTCGAAAAGCCGGGGCGGATCCGGATCATCCAGGGCGGCCAACTGCTTCCGGACCCGTTCCTGGATAACACCGACCGGGTGGGCAGCGGCGGAAGCGAGCAGGGCCTGCTGGGGCTGGCGTTCGATCCGCAGTATACACACAACGGCTATTTTTACGTCAACTATACCGACCAGAATGGAGATACGTCCATCTCGCGCTTCCAGGTAACCGGCGACCCAAACCGGGCGGACCCAGGGAGCGAGAAAGTCCTCCTGCGCCAGGCCCAGCCGTTTCCTAACCACAATGGCGGCGAGGTGACCTTCGGCCCGGACGGGATGCTGTACCTGGGGCTGGGGGATGGCGGCAGCGCGGGAGATCCACACGGGAACGGGCAGAACACGAATACCTGGTTGGGGAAGATCCTGCGCATCGACGTTTCGAAAGGAGACCCGTACGCGATCCCGCCGGGCAACCCGTTTGTTTCGGGCGGGGGGAAGGCGGAGGTCTGGGCGTACGGGCTGCGCAACCCGTGGCGGTTCTCCTTTGACCGCAAGACGGGGGATCTGTACATCGCCGACGTGGGCCAGGACCTGTGGGAGGAGGTCGATTTTCTCCCGGCGGGGAGCGGGGCGGGGACGAATTTCGGCTGGGCCTTCCGCGAAGGAAAGCACCGGTTTAAAGGAGCGCCTCCCGCGAGCGCCAACCTGGTCGACCCGGTGGCAGAGTACAGCCACGCCGATGGCGGCTGCTCGGTCACGGGCGGGTTTGTCTACCGCGGAGCGGCGCTGCCCGAATGGCAGGGAGTATATCTCTACGGTGATTACTGCTCGGGGAAGATCTGGGGATTGCTGCGCAAAGGGGACCAGTGGTCGAACCAGATGCTCTACGACAGCGACTTCTCGATCACCTCGTTTGGGGAGGATGAGGCCGGGGAGGTTTACCTGGTGGATTACAGCGGCGGAATCTACCGGCTGGAGAGGAATTGACAAGACCCGTCATTTGTCAGGTGGGAAGATGACGCCTGACACTGGAAAAATGGACCTGGGAAGGTTATATTTACAACAAATCAGATAATTATACACCAGATTGTGGGCAGCCTGGTGTGGATCCAGAACCGTAGAGAACAGCGATCAGAAATCGCGGGAGGCTGGAATGGCAAAAAAGACCTGGCAAACCTTGAAGATTTGTTACTGCGAGCGCGCCGATGCGGAGGTCAGTTTGGAGGCCGAAGTGGTCTACCCGGTGGAATTTTTGCCCGACCAGGCGCCGCGCATTCTGGCGCACCGCTGCTCGTTGGGGGCGGAGTGCAACAAGTCGTCGAAAGTGGCCTGCATCTGGGCGGGGACGAACCCGAATTACGATCCGTTCCAGGGATGAAGAAAAAGTTATATATATAAAATTGGGATCCCGCGATATGTCGCGGGGTCCTTTCTTATCATTTACCAGTCTCTGACTGGATCAATTCATTTGAGGGCTCTGGCTGGCGTGAAGGCATGCTGGGGTACGTGAATGCCATTCGGAATTACGAGCGGGAGGCACGCAAATCAGTGCTGACAACCTGCCAGAGCGTATTCCAGTGAGGCGAGTGCCTCACCTGCACAGTCCCTGCGCCAACCATTTCGGAGGACTGAGTAAGTGTGATATACTCAACGAATTCATCCAACTGATCAAATCAGAGGCAATATTCATGTATGAGGTTGAGGAAGTTTCACTTGGAAATCTTTCCCGTTTATATCAGTATGCTCAAAAAAATGTCCACGGAACGAAGTTTAACCTCAAGGGATTCGATTACCCCTGGACGTTGAATTCGTACGATTGGAAAGCGGGCGAGAAAGTGCTGGATGTCGGCGCTTCGTATTCGCCATTTCCCTGTTTCTTACAGGAAACATTCGGGTGTGAGGTATGGGCCGCGGATGATTTTGGCATGGATGCCAACGACCCGTATTGGACGCGGGACAGGTCCCCTGATGAATATATCCAAAGCCATCCAAACATCAAATATGTGCTGGAGCGGTTGGGAGACCCGGGGAATTCCTCCTTGCCAGCCCATTACTTTGACGTGATTTATAGCATCTCGGCGCTTGAGCACGTGCCGTATGCCTTAACGCCAGCGGTCTGGAAACACATGGATCTATTGTTGAAACCGGGTGGAAAGATGATTCACTCGGTGGATTTTAATTTCCCATCCAACCTGGGGTTGAAGAAGGTCCTGGCCGGGCTGTTATTTGATCAATTCTATTTCATTGCGCCCAAAACTATGCGGAGACGTTACAGCTTCGCGACGCCACTGGCTTACACGCGGCTGGTGATGGCGACATTGGGGATGAATTTCCGGTCCGTCAAAGATCTGGAAATCTGGAACGTAGTCTTCAACCCCGACGTGCTTACCGAGGGGTATGAAAACGGGTATAAACGCCTTACCCGGGACCAGATCCCGGGTTTCAAATACCAACGAGTGGGGACTTTATTAATGAAACTGCACAAGATCGGCTGAGTGATCCGATCCTTATCCCAATACCTCCCAGACGGGGACGGGCTGGCTGAATCCTTTTAATTCCATGGGCGGGAGGGACTGTGTTCGTACCTGGGCGGACACGGCCCGGTAGGTTCCCTCGTCGATCAGGATCTGGCCGCCGCCGGCTACGTGGCAGAGGCGCGAGGCCAGATTGATTTGCGAGCCAATGGCGGAGTATTCGGCGTGGGCAGTCGAGCCGAAGTTACCCACCATGGCTTCCCCGGTGGCGATGCCGATGCCAATCGGAAGGGGCTGGAGACCGTTTTCCTGCCAGGCCTGGATGACGGTCTTCTGGGCCTGCTGCATCTCCAGGGCGGTCTGGACGGCGCGCAGGGGGTGGTCCGGCTGGCGGACGGGAGCGTTGAAAAAGGCCATCACTCCGTCGCCAAGGAACTTGTCCAGGGTGCCTTCATTCTTCAGGACCACCCTGGCCATGGCGTCCAGGTGCTGGTCGATCATGATCTCCAGGCGGTTAGGGTCGAGGTGCTCGGAGGCGGCGGTAAACCCGCGGATGTCCGAAAACAGGGCCGAGATATCGATCCGCTCGGCTTTGAGCAGATCGCGGTCTTCGATCTGGAGCAGGCGCTCCATCACCATGGGGCCGATGTTGCGCTCGAAGGTATCGCGCAGGCGCTGGGTTTGCAGACGCTCGAAGATGGCCGTGTCCATCTGGGAGGCGATGGACTGCATCAACTGGCGGTCGCCCTGGGTAAAATCCTTTTCTTGGTCGCGGTTGACCACACCCAGCACGCCGATCTCCCGCTTGTTGAGGATCAGGGGGATTCCGAGCAGGGCATGGATCGGGCCGGAGGGGTACTGCCGGTGCACCCCGTGACCCTTCTGGATGGCCTCGTCCGCGGCGGCAAAGAGCTCGCGCTGGGTATTGGCCAGGCCGAAAAAGGACTGATCGGTGACCGCGCGCATTTCCAGGCGCCTGCCGCCCCGGTCGTAGAGCATGATGAAACCCACCTGGGCAGGGATGACCCGGCACAGCTCGGCGAGCGCCCGGTCGAGGAGGTCATCCAGGCTGGCGCTGGTATCGCGGATGCGGTCCATCTTAAGGACGGTGCGCAAGGCCAGGGATTCCTGGCGGACCATCCGCATCGAGCGGGAGAGCCGCAGGGCGTTATCGAACTGGCTGGCGGCCATCTGGAGCATAGAAAGGCTGGACCTGGAAAAATCCTTCTGCCCGCTGGCAATCAGGATTCCCCCGGTCAGGCCGGAGAGGATGTGCACCGGGACTCCGGCCAGATACAGGTTCCCCGAGGGAAGCTTCACCCGGCGGTGGAGCAGGTCACCCGGAGGCAGGCGGACCAGGCCGGCGAGGAGATCGTCGACAATACCCTCGGCCAGTAGCGAAAGCGTCTGGGAACGGTCGATGACCGCCGCGGGGTGGATCTTAGGACCGTTCTCCTGATCGGGCAGGGCGACGAGGACCAGGTCGGCGGGGAGGGCTTCGGAGAGGAGCGAGGCCAGGTTTAGGGCCAGGGACGATTCATCCTGATCCTGGTCAAAGATGTGGTCCAGCTTGCGAACCAGGTCGAGCTGCTGTTGGAGGGTCATCGGTTATCCATGTCCGGGGGCGGGCCGGGGCAAATTCTCTATGGCTGCAATGGTTCAGGCGGTGATGCTCAGCCTGTGGCCGACGCGGGCGAATGCTTCCAGGCCTCTGTCGAGGTCTTCGCGGGTGTGGGTGGCGGAGATCATGACGCGGATGCGCGCCTTGCCTTTGGGTACGGTCGGGTAGCCGATGGCCATAGCGAAGACGCCCTCCTCAAAGAGCTCGCGGCTGAACTGCTGGGCGAGGGGCGCCTCCCCGAGCATGATGGGGGTGATGGGGGTAGCGCTGTTGCCGGTATCGAACCCGAGGCGCTTCATCTCGGTCTTGAAGTAGTGGGCATTTTTCCAGAGGCGGTCGACCAGCTCGGTGGAGCTTTCGAGGAGGTCCAGGCCGGCAAGACAGGCGGCCACATCGGGGACGGTCATAGCCGAGGAGAAGAGGAACGGGCGGCCGCGCTGGCGCAGCCATTCGACCACCACCGGGCTGCCGGCCACCACGCCGCCGACCACGCCAAAAGCCTTGGAGAGGGTGCCGACCTCGATGTCCACCTTGCCGTGGAGGTGGAAATGGTCGACGATCCCGCGCCCGCCCTTGCCGAGGACGCCTTCGCCGTGGGCGTCGTCGACCATGAGGAGAATGTCGTGGGCCTGGGCGACAGCGTAGATCCTGTCCAGGGGGGCGACGTCGCCGTCCATGCTGAAGACGCCGTCGGTGACGATCAGGGCGCGGCGGTACGAGCCGGCGTTTTCGCGAATGACGCGGTCGAGATCCTCCGCGGAGGCGTGAGCGAAGCGGATGATCTTTGCGCCGGAGAGGCGGGCGCCGTCGATGATCGAGGCGTGGTTGAGCTCGTCGGAGAAGATGACATCTTCCTTGCCAACCAGGGCGGGGATGGTCGCCAGGTTGGCGGTAAAGCCGGACTGGAAGGTGATGGCGGTCTCGACGCCCTTGAAGGCGGCCATGCGGCGCTCCAGCTCGAGGTGAATCTCCATCGTCCCGGCGATGGTGCGCACGGCCGCCGGGCCGACGCCGTAGAAGTCCATCGCGTCTTTGGCGGCCTGAACGAGGCGAGGATGGTTGGCCAGGCCGAGGTAGTTGTTCGAGCAGAAGTTGAGCACGCGCTTGCCGTCCACCACCAGCCAGGCGCCCTGGGGCGAACCGAGGGTGCGAATGCGGTTGTACAGGCCGGCCGCCATCAATCCATCGAGTTCTTCTTGAATCCACTGGAGTTTGGTCGACATTTCCACCTCGTTGATTGGGAATGGAGGATGAATTTTCTGTGTATAAAATTATAACTCACAATAAAATGAGAACAGAGAACAGTAAGAAAACCGATCCTCGAGAACCGTGGACTTACCCGGACCCGCTGTTTCGTCTGCGTTTTTTAGATGGTTATCTTAATCTGAGAGGGTGAGCTCAGCCAGGTAGCCCATTTCGGCCAGGGCGGCAAGGACCTTTTCCTGGGCGCCGGGGCGGACGATCACGGTGGTCGGGCCGAGCAGGTCGCCGAGGAAGCGGGCGGCTTTCGAGCTGCGCAGCTCGGCGAGGATCTCAGGGGAATCCACGCGGAGGACCGTGACTGCTTCAAGGTAGATCTGGGCGCCCTGTTGGTCCCAATGCTCCAGAGCCTGGACAAGGGAGGGCATGAGCGGGGCAGAAGCGTGGCGGCGGAGGAGGGCGATGAGCTGGCCAGGGCGCAATCCCTGCCGGCGGGCGGTCTCGAGCGAAGAGGGAGTGATGCGGTAGCGGTATTCCAAACCTTCGCCGGCGGGCTCCCAGGCGCAAAAACGGGCGATCTGGTAGCGGACGGAGCGCGGGGTTTGAGCTGGAAGGCGGAGCTGCCCGTTGGAGCGGAGCTGGATGGTCCCATCTTCCTTGCGCAGGCCGGAAGGGGCTTTGCCGGAGAGCAGGTCGGTTGCCCAGGTGGAGAGGCGGAAGGCGGTTGGGGCGGCGTCCGGGGCCGGGGCGGCCAGGTCGATGATTCCCAGCCAGAAGAGAGGCCCGCTGAGTACGAAGCGGATGAGGGCGCCTTCGACATCTTCCCAGCGGGCGAAGCCGCGCAGGTACTCGCCGCTGGCCTCGCTGCGGATGAACCAGGCGTCGTACTCGCCTGCGGAGCGCTGGAAATCGGGCTGGCGCTCGTGGATCGCGCCGATGAAAGCGTTCAGGTTCCACCAGGTGGCGGGGGGAACCTGGGAGAGGTGGACGAGGATCGCCTTGCGCGCCGCGAGTGGGTCATTCTGCCACTCGCCCTCGCACTTCAGCCCGGGGACCAGGCGGAGCTCGTCGAATTTGCGGCTGGTCTGCCAGCCCTGAACCAGGCTGAGCAGGGCCGCGGCGCGGGGGGCTTCCAAAAAGGCGCGGGCCGGCTCGGGGAGCGGGATCCCTTTTTTGTCGAGGAGGCCCGCCTCAGCCAATAGTTGTATTAAGATACCCGCCGGGATGGCGAGGGGGCTGCCGTCGAACTGGGCCGGCTCACGGCCCAGGCGCAGGGCGGCGAGCATGGTGCAGGCGTGGTCGAGGATGCGGTCGGTGGCCGGCAGGGGGTGGGCGGATTCCAGGGGGGAAGCCGGCCGGCCGGGGGGGATTGGAGTCTCGGCCTGCAAGGCGGGCAGGAGGGGGACCAGGTCGTCCGGGATGTAGGCGAACTCCTGGGGTCCGGAGGAGGTCTCCAAAAAAGCGCGCCCGATCAGGCCGCGGTACCAGAGGATCTCGGTGGGGGAAGTGGGGGTTTCGTAGGGTCTGCGCCGGTCGCGCTGGCCGGGGCCCATCTCGCGCAGGGCGCCAAAGCGGCGGACGAACTCGCTCCAGGTGATGCGCCCCTCGCGCTGGACGAGCGCCGCCAGAGCCGCCTGGGCGGCGTGCGGCAGGGATTCGACCACCTCCAAGACGAGGGGCGGGTTGAGCAGCCCGCTGAGCAGGAGGGGCAAGGCCGTGTGGGCGTCGGGAGCGTTCAGCTCCAGCCCCCAGAGGCGGGCGACGATGCGCAAAAAACCGATGTCGCGTCCTTGCAGATTGTGGATCAGGTCAGGCATGGCAGGCAGTCCAGGGGCGCGGATTAGCTAACCGTTTCCAGGGCGCCGTGGAGGACCCGGACGCTGAGGCGGCGGAGGTCGGACCCCAGCCCGGCAATAATCTCGCCATCCGTGTGGACGTAAAGGGGCCGGTTGGATTCGATTTCCAGGGTCTGAAATTCGGCGGTGCGCACGTAAGGCAGCCGGGGGTGGGTAGCGTTGAGGAAATAGGGGATGGTGGCGAGCATCTGGAGACGGGAGATCTTGCGCACTTCGACCAGGTGGAGCAGCCCATCGCGCGGATCAGCCTGGGGGGCCATCAAAAACCCACCGCCCTCGCGCATGCCGTTGCAAAGAACCAGCATGAGCGACTCATCTTGCCAGGTCTCGCGGTCGGTGGTCACCTGGATCCGAAAGGGATCGTGATTGAGCAGGATGGTCTGCAGGACGGCGGCGAAGTAAACGGCAAAGCCCTGGAAAATGGGCACTTTGCGCGAGCGGATGGTGACGATGGTGTCAAAGCCGATGCCCACGGTGTTGACCCAATATTCCTTCTGGTCGCTCTCGCCCTGGAGGAGACCCACGTCGAGCGGGCGAGGGACGCCATTCAAGACCTGGCGAATGGCTTCTTCAGGTCTATTGGAGACCCCCAGGGCGTGGGCGAGGTCGTTACCGGTGCCGACCGGTACAACTCCCATGCGCGGCCGGCGCTCGCGGGGGAGCTGCATCAGGCCGTTGACCACTTCATGGACCGTGCCATCGCCGCCCATGGCGACGACGAGCTCATAGCCCTGCTCGCCGGCCTGGCGGGCCAGCTCGGCGGCGTGGGTTGGATAGACGGTGCCTGACCAATCCGCGCCGCCCAGCTCGTTGACCAGCGGGCGTAAAGAGGCAGCCACCGGCCAGGCGCGGCCCAGGTTGGCGATGGGGTTGAAAATCAGCTTGGTTTTGGGAGCCATGGTGAGGCGATCCTGTTCCTGGAAGTAGGCTGGCATTGCGAAACTCAAGAATTTTCGTCCCGGACGTCGCCGGAGGGTTGGGCGGGACCGGCAAAGCGAATTCTATTCTCGGAGTCCCGTTTGGCCAGGGCCGTGGCTCCTTCGGCCGCGGCGAGAAGCTCCTGGGGAATGGCGCCGTTTTCGGGAAAATGAGCCACCCCAATGGAGATCGAGAGGGAATGCTGGGGGATGTTTGGCAGGTTGAAGCGGGTCCTGGAAACAAAGTCCTGGACGCGGCTGGCCACCATCTGGGTTGTCTCGCGATTGGAGTCGCTGAGGACGAGGGCGATCTCGTCGCCGCCGTAGCGGGCGAGAAAATCCGTTTTGCGCAGGGCCTGGTTGATCGAGTTGGCAATTTCCTTGAGGATATAGTCCCCGGCCAGGCGGCCATAGGTTTCATTCATTTTCTTGAAGCCGTCCAGGTCCATGATGAGGATCGAAAACGGGTGAGGGGCCTGGCCGGAAATGGCAGGCTGGTCCTCGGGCGGCTGGTTACGAGCAATCTCGACCTCGACGCGCTCCTCGAAGGAGCGGCGGTTATGCAGCCCGGTGAGGGGATCCAGGCGAGTCTGCTGTTCGAGGAGAAGCTGGAGGCGGTTGTTTTCGATAGCAAGAGCGGCCTGGTTGGCAAACACCGCGACCAGGGCGGTCTCCTCTGACGAAAACGGCCGGACCGGACTGCGAAAGAGGGTCAGCACTCCGACGACGCGCTGGCCAATCTTCAGGGGCAGGCCGAGACCGGATCCTTCCAGGGCCGCGTCGGTGAAGAGCGGGTCGGCGCTCAGATCGGCGATGGAGATGAGCTTTCCCAGGCGAGCGACGCTGTAAGACAGCCCATCCAGCCGCGGCGTGGGGGATGGCTGGCCTTCAGCTCCACCGGCCTGGAGCGCAGCGCCCAGGTTGAGGCGGCCGGTCTCGTAGAGGAACACCTGGCCGGCGGAGACGTTCGGGACGAGGGCAGTTATCTCCGTGAGTATGGTATTTAAGGTAAGACTCGTATCCCGATTGGAGACCAACCCCAGGTTTACCCGGTGAACGGCTTCGAAGGCGGCTGCCCTGGTTTTCAGATCGCCTGAAAAAGCGAGTTCTTCAGCCATGAGCTGGTTCTAAACCTTTACCCATTTTTCTCTCGATCCATTATCCAGTCAGGCGGCAACAGTTATTGTAACTTCAGGAAATCAAAGCCTGACCGAATATATTATAAAGTTTTTCCGGTGAATCGAGGGAAGACGGGGAGAAGATCCCTTTGAGGGAAGGGAGGGCCGGGGGGGTTGGGCGGTTGGCACGAAGATTGGAACAGGAATGACAAAAATGTAAGCTGGAGTTATTTGATTTGACGGCCTCTCTCCTTGCATGTATAATCTTTCAGTGACCTTTTTGCTCCCAAAAAAGACATAGCCGTTTTCGTTGAGGCCTCCCGATATGGCTCTTAAAGGCAACCTGCGTGATTTTACGATTACCCAGCTCTTGAATTTAATCAACCTTGCGCATAAAACGGGCACCTTAATCGTCGAGGGGCCCAGCGAGGTTGCCAGGGTTGCCTTTCGGGAAGGCAAGCTGGCCTACGTGCAAATCGGTCAAGAAGATAACAGCCTGGCGGCGGTGTTGCAGCGCAATAATAAGATCAACCAGGCGCAATACCGGGTGTTGAAGACCCGCGCGGCGCAAATGAGCGATAAGGAATTGGGATTGTTATTGATCAATGCCGGATACGTCACCCAGGAAGACGTCTTATCCAGCCTGCAGAGCTATGCCATTAATGTGGTCCGGCGTTTATACACCTGGGTGGAAGGCTTCTTCCGTTTCGATAACGATCAAGTATCCCCCGAAGAAAAAATCACGGTCCGGATCGACCTGGAAAACCTGATCATCGAAGGATCGCGCCAGTTGAGGGAGTGGGAGCAGCTTCAGGAGGAGATCCCCAGCCTGGAGATGGCGCTCAAGTTCACCGACCGGCCCGGCGCGAATCTGCGCAATATCAACCTGAGCGTAGAAGAATGGCGGGTAGTCTCGTACATTAACCCGAAGAATTCCATCCGGCAGATCGCGCGGGTAACCAAGATGAACGACCTGGAGATCCGGCGGGTGGTGTACAGCCTGCTTCAGGCCGGGCTGATCGAGATCATCCGCCCCGAGGGGATGCCGATTCCGGTCGGCGTGCGTGCGTTCCCCACCCAGAACAAGGAAGAACAAAAATCCCTGGTCAATCGACTGATCAGTCGAATCCGCTCTCTTTAATCTTCTTTTTTTCCCTTTCGGGAGGACGTCCTTCTATGCAGACGGTCAAAATGGTGGTCACAGGACCTTTCAACGCTGGAAAAACAGAATTTATCCGTTCTGTAAGCGAAATTGACGTGGTCTCTACCGAAAGAAAAATCTCTTCGGAGGCCGAAAAAATTAAAGACACCACGACCGTGGCGATGGATTTTGGCCGGATTACCGTTGATGACGACCTGGTGCTGTACCTGTTTGGCACCCCGGGGCAAAAACGCTTCGATTTTATGTGGGAAATCCTGTCAGAAGGAATGCTGGGTTTTATCGTGGTGGTAGACAGCACCCGGCCAGAGACATTCCGGGAAGCGCGCAGCATCCTGGAGACCTTCCGCGCCTACGCGCCCACCCCCTACGTGGTGGCGGCCAACAAGCAGGACCGGCTGGACGCCTGGGAGATGGATGACATGCGCCACGCGCTACGCCTTGACCAGAAGACGAAGCTGCTGCCCTGTGTGGCGACGAACAAAGAGAAAGTGAAATCAGTCTTACTGGAGCTGCTGTACAGTATTCTCGCGGAAATGGAGGCTGGAGGGTCCTGAAAAGGCTCCTCGATAGAGGTCCGGTGTCCTCAATTACTACCGACCAGGGTATCGTTCACTATGAGGTCTACGGGCGGGGACGTCCGGTGATCCTTCTGCATGGCTGGCTGGGATCCTGGGGGTTGTGGCAGGAGACCATGACTGAGCTGGGGAAAAACTACCGGACCTATGCGCTCGATTTTTGGGGGTTTGGCGAGTCAGGGAAGAAGCGCAGCACCTACCGGGTGGCCGATTTTGTCAGCCTGGTCAGCCAGTTTATGGATCAGCTCGGGATCGTGGAAGCTCCCCTGGTGGGCCACAGCATGGGCGGCACGGTTAGCCTGTGGATGGCGATGGATTATCCCGAGAAAGTCAGCAAAGTGGTGGTGGTCGGGTCGCCGATCGTGGGCAACTCGCTGGCATTCATGCTCAAGCTGGCCGGCTACCGGCTGAACGCCTGGGCGCTGTTCACCCTGTTCCCGCTCTTCCGGGCGGTGATGCGGGTCGCTTCTCGATTTATCTGCCACGACCCGTGTTTTCCAGATATGATGGACCGCGACCTGTCGAAGACGACCCTCGAGTCGTTTTTGATCAGCATCGCATCCCTGCGGCGGACAGACCTGCGCCCGCGCCTGGGCGAGATCAAGATCCCGGCGATGGGCATGTACGGCGCTATGGATAACATCGTCAGCCCACACCAATGGCGACCGATGGTGGAAGGGATCCACCACGCACAGATCGAACGGTTTCCCAAGGCGGGCCATTTTATCATGCTGGACGAGCCCGCTGATTTTCGGATGAAGCTGAAAAACTTTTTAGACGGTGAGATCACGTGACCATGACTCGAAACGGACAAAATTATTATTGTTCCAACCAGATGGGGAGGATGATTCTCCTGGGGATGGAGGAGATTATGGGCGAGGGGGGCGTACAGAGGGTGCTGGAAAGGGCCTGCCTTGCCGACCGGATGGCGGTTCCGCCCCCGAACGACGCGGATTTTTGTATCCACTACGCGGATATCAGCGTGCTGCAACAAACTATGGAACAGCTCTACGGCCCGCTGGGTGGGAAGGGGCTGGCAGTACGCAGCGGCCGGGCTTCTTTTCGCTACGGCCTGCGGCTGTTTGGTAAAGACACCGGCCTGGCAGAGTTGGATTACCGTCTGCTTCCGCACAAATCCAAGCTGAGTGTGGGGGCAGGGTCGCTGGCTGCGCTTTTGAGCCGGATCTCGGACCAGAGCGTCCAGATGCGAGAGGATGACCAGGCGATCTACTGGAGCATCGAGCGCTGCCCGCTGTGCTGGGGACGGCGCGCTGACGGGCCGGTCTGCCACCTGCAGGTGGGTTTCCTGGAAGAATTTCTCTTCTGGGCCTCCGAAGGGAAGTTCTTTTCCGTGGTCGAAACGGAGTGCGCCGCCGCGGGCGCAGCGTCCTGCCTGTTCCGTATCGACAAACAGCCGTTGGATTGAAAGACCGGTTTTGCCATGCTGAAGATCATCCTCCAGGCCCCGAGACCCATTTATCCCTTCAATGAACCCGCCCGGGATTTGCGGATCCAGGATAAACCCCTGTGGCTGATCCAGCGCGATGTCCTCGCGCCGTACACCACTCGTGAGCTGGAGCTGCCGCCTGGAACCCGCCTGCCGGTGACGCGCGAGGCGAGCATCGTTTACCGCGACAATCTCTATTTCGACACCGAGTATCTCAGCGCCTTTATGGAAGAGGCGCAAAAGCGCAATTATGCCTGCCGGGCGGCTTTTTCGCTGAAAGACCCCGCCTTTCGAGAGCATATGCTCCCCCTTTCAACATCCTACTCCCAGGCGGGGGACGTCTACCTCGCAGACCTGTGGTATTTCCCCGAGGGGCCGGAGGCGGACGTCGAGGCGTTGGTGGTCGACCTGCAGGCGGTCGAGATGGGCTATTATCACATCCCCACGTATATGGCCCACGAGCAGGGCGACCTGGTCTACCAGGTGCCGCTGCGCAGCCTGATCGCGATCGATTCCTGGGTGCACATCTTCATCGCCGATTCGGTATTCGGCCTGTTCTCGCGAGGAGCCCGCTTCGAGGACCGGCTGCGCCGGGATGCGTTCTTCAAGCTGGGGATTTTCGGAAGGGCCCTGTACGAGGGAAAACAGGTCCTGGAATGCTCGGGCGTGGTCAAGATGGGGCGCAACTGCTCGATTGACCCCTCGGCGGTCATTCATGGCCCGACGACGATCGGGGATAACGTCACCGTGGGGGCGGGGGCGGTGATCGAAAACTGCATTATCGGCGACAACGTGAACGTTTCCCAGGGCTGCCAGTTGATGCTCTCGGTGGTGGGCGCGGGGACCTTCCTGCCCTTCCGCGCCTCGCTGTTCATGACCACGGTGATGGATAACAGCATGATCGCCCAGAACACATGCCTGCAAATGTGCGTGGTCGGGCGAAACACGTTTATCGGAGCCGGCTCGACGTTCACCGATTACAACCTCATCCCGTCCCCGATCAAGGCGCGGGATGGAAATAATGAGCTGAAACCGTCCAACCGGCCTGTCCTGGGGAGCTGCGTGGGGCATAACTGCCGGATTGGGGCTGGGATGCTGATCTATCCCGCGCGAGCGATCGAATCGGACGTAATCCTGGTCGCATCGCCGCAACGGCGGATCATCGATCGGGACGTAACCTATGAAGACAGCGATCACCACAAACTGCCGGCGGCCGAATTGCACCGGCGGTTATACCCGCGCCTCGAAGAACGGGAGCTGGTCTCGTGGTGAGGTTTTTAAACACAAACTGATACGCAATTCAGGGAGGTGTGAATGAGTAAAGCACGTTTGCTCATCGTCGAAGACGATTTCGATATCGCCAATATGCTGAAGATCTATTTCTCCACGCAGGGATATACCGTGGACCTGGCCCCGCGCGGCGGCGACGCCCTCGAAAAGACCCGCCAGATCATGCCGCACCTGATCGTGCTGGATATCATGCTGCCGGACATCGATGGCTACGAGGTCTGCCGGACGCTGCGGACCAACACCCGCACCAGTCACATCCCGGTCATATTTCTGACCCAAAAGGACGAGCGCAGCGACAAGCTCCAGGGGCTGGAGTTGGGAGCCGACGATTACATCACCAAACCGTTCGACATCGAGGAACTGAAGCTGCGCGTCCAAAACGCGATTGCCCGCTCCGAGCGGGAGAGCCTGACCGACCCGCAAAGCGGCCTGCCGGCGGGGCGGTTGATCGAGGACCAACTGCGCAAGATCATCCGCCAGAAAGACTGGGCACTGCTGGACATCCGCCTGAATTATTTCGATGCGTTTCGCAATGTGTACGGGTTTATCGCTGGAAACGACGTGCTGCGCTTTACAGCGATGCTGCTGGGGGAGGTGGTCGACGAACTGGGGACGCCGATGGACTTTCTGGGCCATGCCGGGGGAGACAACTTTGTGATCATCACCTCTGCGGAAAAGGCGCCTGCCATCCGGCAGCGGGTCAAAGAGCGCTTCAACGCAGAAGTGCTGACCCACTATAACTTCATAGACCGGCAGCAGGGATATTTGATAGCCCCCAACGAAGAGGGGGAGCAGGAAAAATCGCCCCTGATGACGCTGGCGGTCGGGGTAGTATCTCCGGGGCCGCAGGGGTTCGCGGATATCCGCGAGATTACGGAGATGGCCGCGGAAGCCCGTCGGCAGGACGCGGCCAACTGACCGATGGCGGATGGGATCGGCTTAGGGATCGGCTTTATCCTGGTGGGGACCGCTTTCTTGGTGGCGGTCCGCCTGCTCATGCGCGTCGCCCCCAGGATCCAGCCAGCGAACATCGCGCCGGTTCCGAACCGATTAGCCGCCAGCCCGGGCGAGCAGACGGATGGGGTGCTGATCATCGAGCCGGGTGGGCGGATCGCCGAGATCAGCCCGGTTACGCGAGCCATGTTCAACCTTCCCGAGGAAGAAGCGCCAAACCTGGAGCGGCTGGTGCGGAAGGTGCGCCCGAGCGAGGATTTCTTGCGGTTATGCGCCGCGGAAGGCCAGGCGCGCATATCCGTTGACGGGCGATTGATGGAGGCCACTTCTTACCTGCTGCCTATGCAGCCGCAGGGGTTCATCCTGGTGGCGATCCGGCCGACGGAGCTCGGTGGGCGCTCTCCCGCTGAGGGCGGCCTGGCCGCGCAGACGCTGCAGACCTTCAACGAGCTGAACCAGGCGATGACCTCCAGCCTGGACGTGGAACAAACCCTCCTGGCCATCCTGAAAAGCGTCGAGAAGCTTCTCCCGGCGGATTATATGGAGATCAACCTGTGGGAGCCCGCCAGCCAGTGGCTGGCGCCCTACCGGTTGATGGGCCTGGCGGGTGTGGAACGTGGGCTGGCAAAAGCGCAAGAGCGGTACCGCGCGGGCGAAGGATACCCGGGATATCTGCTCGAGGAACGGATCCCACTCCTGATCACCGACGTGGACGCGCGCAAGGACCTGCGCCCGGCGACCGACCGGCAGGCGGTGCCGATTCGATCGTACATTGGAGTGCCGCTGGAGGTCGGGCGGGAGGTGGTCGGCACGCTGGAGCTGGGCTCGCTGTCCGCGGAAGCCTTCCAGACAAGCGACCTGGAAATGCTCAAGTTGCTTTCCGGCCAGGCGGCGATTGCGGTGCGCAACGCGGTGCAGTTTCGGGCGGAGCAGCGCCGCGCGGCCGAACTGAACAGCCTGGCAAAGATTGCGCAGGCCTTCGGTTCGCTGCGCGATCCGAAAGATCTATACGGGCGCCTGGTGCAGAGCATTGCCCCGGTCATGCCGGTGGAAATCCTGGGATTTTTGATCTACAACGAGAGCAACCATTCCCTGGAAGGGCAGGTCCCATTCCAGGGCATTCCGGCCCAGATAATCGAAGGGGAATGGTTCCAGGTGCCTGTCCCGCCGGGAAGCGTGGCCGAAGCGATCCTGCTCTCGCAGGACGTCCTGCTCAGCGAAAACGCCGCCGAGGACCCGCAGTGGAAGGAGTTGAGCCTGGTGAACCTGGCGCGGGCGGCAGGTGTGCGCGACACGGTGCTGGTCCCGCTAATCTCCGGCGGGCGGATGCTGGGCTATCTGCAGGCCTCCAACCACCGTGTAGCGGGCGAGAGCTTTACGAAGGATGAGCTGCATCTGTTGATGATAATCGCCAACCAGGCCGCGCCAATCATCGAAAACGCCGCGCTGGTCCAGCAGTCGCGCCAGCGGGCGCAGCGGGCGGAAGCACTGCGGCGGATTGGAAGCCTGGCGACGTCGGCGGCAACCCTGGACGAGATCCTGAAATATTCGCTCCAGGAACTGGCCCACCTGCTGCGCGCCGACATGGCCGCCGCCCTGCTGCTGGACGAAAAACTGGGCGGCCTTCAGCTTCACCGCCTGTCATTGTCCGGCGCGCCGCCCGAAGCGATGGAGACGCTGGGGCGGGTCCTGGCCGAGGACCCACAGTTCCACTTCACGGTGACCGGCAGCCAGCACCCGCTGGTTTCGGGGAACCTGGAGGAGGATAAGACGGTTCTACCTGTCTACCGCCCGCTGATCCAGGCCTTCGGCATCCGCTCAGCGGTGGTTGCCCCGCTGGTGGTTCGCGACCGGGGGATCGGCGAGATCTGGCTGGGAGGGCGGGAGGAAAACGCCTTCGACCGCAACGACGTTCAGGTCGTGGCAACGGCGAGCGGCCAACTGGCCGGGGTGGTCGAACGCTCAATCCTGTTCGAGCAGACCGACGAAAGCCTGCGCCGGCGGGTCGAACAACTGACCGCGCTGACCCGCATCACCCGCGAGCTGAGCACCACCCTGGATTTGAAATACCTGCTCCAGATGGTATACGACGAAGCCGTGCGCACCACCCGCGCGGACTGCGGCTCGATCCTGTTGATGGACCTGGAAGCCAGCCCAGAGGATGCCACGGTGACCTTTTCCATCGGCGATCCACACCCCGCAGAGCTGTACGAGGTGGAAAAACAGGCCATGGTGGGCGGCGAGCCGATCACACTGGTGGATCTCGGCGAGCCCGGGATGCAGCCGGGCCACGCCGGGGTCCAGGCGGCTCTGCTGGCTCCCATCTATTACAAAGACCGGCCGGCCGGCCTGATCCATTTGCACAGCTATGCGCCCAACCGCTTCGATCCAACCGTCTTTGAAATCCTCCAGACCCTGGCCTTACAGGCTTCTATGGTGCTGGGGAACGCGCTGCAATACCAGGAACAACTGCGCAAAGGCGAGCTGCTCAACCGCCAGGTGGAGACGCTGGCAAAGCTGTTCGAGACCTCACAGGCGCTGCAGATCGACCGGCCGCTGGAGCAGGCGCTGGATGCGATCGCCGGGGGGATCCAGGAAACCACCCCCTTCCAGGTGGTCCTGATCAGCCTGTACCAACCGGTCAGCGGGATGTTGAAGCGGGTCTGCAGCGCCGGGCTGAGCCTGGAAGCCTGGAGCGAGCTGGCGGCGCACGAGCAGCCCTGGCGAGGGATCGTTCAGCTTTTAAAACCGGAATACCGGTACAACCAGGCGTATTACATCCCCGCGGACGAGCAGCCGGTTATCCCCGAGGAAGTGCATTCGATCGCGGTCCTGCCGTCGCAGGTGGAAAAGGTGGTCGACGCCTGGGATGCGGATGATTTCCTCCTGATGCCGATCTACGACTCGCAAAACGAGCCGCTCGGCCTGATCAGCCTGGACGCGCCCTCGGATGGGCGCCGCCCGGACCGGCCCACCTTCGAGACCCTGGGAATCTTCGCCACCCAGGCGCGCCTGGCGATCGAAAACCACCGGCGGCTGGATCGGCTGAGCCGCCAGGTGAGCCGGGTCGAGGCCGAGCTGGCGCGGATCGAAGAGACCACGCAAACCGGGCAATCCTCATTGCCGCTCCTGCTGCGGAAAGACCTGCAGCAGACACTGGCGATCCACCGCCTGAGCGGCCAGGCGCAGCGTATCCGGGACGGGTTGGAGATTGCCGAAATCGCTAACCGTCATTTCAGCGCGGCGCAGGTGCTCGGCGCGGTTGCCCAGGAGCTGATCTCGCGGCTGGAGATGGGCGTGGCACTGATTGCGGAAAATACACCCGGCGGGCCGGCGATCACCCAGGTGGTCGGCCAAGTCCCGGAAGGGGCCAAACCGGAGGCCCTGTTTGGCCAGCGCAACCCGCTGCGGCAGAGCCTGCAAAACGGCGAGATTCTGCTGATGAACGGCCCGAACGCCGGAGAAGCGGAAGAATGGCGCGAGAGCCCGCTGCTGAAAGCTTTGAACGCGCGAAGCTTCGTTAGCCTGCCCATCCAGGTCAACCAGCGCATCTTCGCCGCGATTCTGGCGGTTGGCGAAAAGGTGTTGGCCCCCTTCAGCGACGTGGACAAACAGATCTACGCGCAGATGACCCGCCAGGTGGGTGTGGTACTGCAAAACATCGAGCTGCTCACCGAGACGCGCCGCCGGCTTGACGAGGTGAGGCTGCTCTTCGAGTTCAGCCGCCAACTGGGCAGCCTGAACCCGGCCGAGATCGTCTCCAGGCTGGTCGAGAGCGCGCTGAGAGTAATCCCCGCAGCGCGGGCCGGAACCGTAGCGCTCTGGTATGAAAAAGATAAATGCCTGGTTCCACAGGTCGCGGCCGGGTACACCGACAGCGCGAGCATGCTGCAAATTCGCTATCCCCTGGCAGAAGCTCCCGCGGCCCAACTGCTGCCGGTGGACGTCTTCCTGGGCGGGCAGCCGCGGCGGGTAGACGAAGTCCAGTTTGCCAGCGATTATCACCTGTCGCCGGTGGACCTGATGTGCTACCGCAAGGCAATCGGGGCGCTGCTACCGCTTTCGAGTCTGCTGGTGCCGATCCGCTCGGGGGAGAGCAACCTGGGGATCCTGGTGCTGGATAATTTCGAGGAGCTGGCCGCCTTTACCGCGGAAGACGAGGCGCTGGCCAGCTCGCTGACCCAGCAAACAGCGCTGGCGCTGGAGAATGCGCGGCTGTACCAGGCCTCGGAGCAGCGCGCCGGCCAGCTTCAGGCCCTGACTCAGGTCGCGGGGACGATCACCTCCAGCCTGAGCAGCGAAGAGCTGATCGGCTCGCTGCTGGAACAGTTCCGGACGGTGGTCCCTTATGAGACGGGGATCCTCTGGCTGCGGCGGGGGAACGCGCTCAGCGTGGCGGCGGCGCTGGGTTTCCCGGATAACGAAGAGCGGCTGGGGATCAGCGTGGCGGTGGAAGACAGCCAACTCTTCAGCGAGATGACTGAGACGGGCCAGGCGATCCTGGTCAAAGATATTCGCGAGGACCCGCGCTTCCCATCCTTGCTGGGCTACGAACGCCTCTCCTGGGTGGGGATTCCCCTGATCGCGAAGGGGGAGCTGATCGGTGCGATCGCGCTGGAGAAAAACGAGGCGGGTTTCTATACCTCCGACCACATCCAGGCGGCGACCACCTTTGCCAGCCAGGCCGCGGTTGCCCTGGAAAACGCGCGCCTGTACCAGGACAGCCTGCGGCGCGCCGCGGAGCTGGACGAGCGCTCGCAGCGTCTGGCGCTCCTGAACCGTCTCTCGGGCGAGCTGAGCCAGACCCTGGATCCCGAGCGGGTGCTGAGCCTGATCGGGGAGGAGCTGCTCCAGGCCTTGAACGGCTCGGTGGTTTCGGCGGTGATCTTCGACGAGCAGGGCGGCCCGCGGGTGCCGGTGGAGGTCCCCCGCCAGGAGGGTGTTGAATACCCCTGCGAGCTGCCGGGCGCGCCGGTCTTCGACCGGCTGCGCCAGACGCTGGGGATCTTCAGCGCCGGGAACATCGGCAGCGAGCCCGAGTTGGAGCCGCTGCGCCTCTTCTTCGACCAGCGCGGGTCCTGCTCGCTGCTGGCCTTGCCCCTGGTGGCGGGGACCGAGTTGCACGGAATCCTCTTTCTGCAAGCCAGCTCTGCCTACCGCTATTCGCTGCCGGAGATCGAGCTGGCGCGGACGATCAGCAACCAGGCTTCAATCGCCATCCAGAACGCGAGCCTGTTCGCCGAGACCCGCCGCCTGACCGAGGACCTGGAGCGGCGCGTCGAGGAGCGCACCTCGGAGCTGACCCGCGAGCACCATAACACCGAGACCCTGCTGCGGATCATCACCGAGCTTTCCGCCAGCCTGGATATGACCCAGGTGCTCAACCGCACCCTGGGGGTTTTGAACGAAGCTTCGGGGGCCGAGCAGTGCGCGATTTTGCTCTCGCGCGGGCGCGACTTGCAGGTTTATTTTCGCACCGGCGCTGGCTTCGACAGCTCGGACGAGAGCCCGGCGTGGGAGCTGGAGAAAACGATCGCTCGTTGGGTGGTAAAAAACCACCGGCCGGTCCTGAGCCCCGACCTGAGCAAGGACGAACGCTGGCTGCAGGGAACGAGCGCGGAGCCGCCGTTCTGCAGCCTGATCGCCGTGCCCTTGATCCTGGGCGAGGAAGTCCTGGGGAGCCTGCATCTCTACCATCCCGCATCGGGACAGTTCGTCAGCCGGCAGGTGGACCTGGTGGAAGCAGCGGCGCGGCAGATCAGCATCTCGATCAACAATTCGGAGCTGTTCGGCCTGATCCGCGACCAGTCGGAGCGGCTGGGCGCGATGCTCCGCGAGCAGCAGATGGAAGCCAGCCGCTCGCGGGCGATCCTCGAAGCGGTGGCCGACGGCGTGCTGGTCACCGACCCGGAGAACAAGATCACCTTGTTCAATATATCGGCCCAGACGATCCTGGGGCTACGGGCCGAGCAGGTGATCGGGCAATCGCTGGAGCAGTTTACCGGCCTGTTCGGCAAAGCCAGCCAGGACTGGGTCCGCACCATCCGCATTTGGTCGCAAGATCCAGTTTCTTACCAGGCGGGGGAAACCTACGCGGAACAGATCAACCTGGACAACGGGGGCGTCGTGGCTGTGCACCTGGCGCCAGTCGCCTGGCGCAGCCAGTTTCTTGGAACCGTCTCGATCTTCCGGGACATCACCGCGGAGGTCAAGGTAGACCGGCTGAAGTCTGAATTTGTCGCCAACGTGAGCCACGAGCTGCGCACCCCGATGACCTCGATCAAAGGCTACGTAGAGATCATGCTGATGGGCGCTGCCGGGCCGCTCAGCGACCAGCAGCGCCACTTCCTGGAGATCGTGCGCAACAACACCACGCGGCTGGGGGCGCTGGTCAATGATCTCCTGGACGTGTCGCGGATCGAGGCGGGGCGGATCACGCTGAACCTCCAGTCGCTGCGGCTGCACGAGCTGGCCGAGGACGTGGCCGCTGAAATGCAACGCCGCTCGCGGGATGACCAGAAGCCGATGGACATTCGCCTGGAGATCCCCCAGGACCTGCCGCGGGTGAACGGCGACCTGGAACGGGTGCGCCAGATCCTGGCCAACCTGGTGATCAACAGCTATAACTATACGCCCGCCAACGGGTGGGTGGTGGTGCGCATGCAGGCCAGGGACAACGAAGTCCAGGTCGACGTCCAGGACAACGGTATCGGGATCGCACCCGAGTCCCAGGGGCGGATCTTCGAGCGGTTCTACCGCGGTGAAGATCCTCTCGTTCTGGCCACGTCGGGGACTGGCCTGGGGCTGGCGATCGTCAAGAACCTGGTGGATATGCACCACGGGAAAATCTGGTTCGAGAGCAAGGGCATCCGGGGCGAAGGGAGCCTGTTTTCCTTTACGCTGCCGGTGTTTCCCGAAGAGCGATGAGGTAACCTAATGGCAAAGATCTTAATTGCTGAAGACGAGCGCGACATCCGCGACCTGATTTCTTTCACCCTGCGCTTCGCGGGATACGAAGTGGTCGCCGCGAGCAACGGGGAGGAGGCGGTCCAGATGGCCATCCAGGAGATCCCCGACCTGATCCTGATGGACGTGCGCATGCCGCGGATGACCGGTTACGAGGCCTGCCAGCGGATCAAAATCGAGCCGAGCGTCGCGCACATCCCGGTGGTGTTTCTGTCGGCGAAAGGACAGGAAGCGGAGATCCGCACCGGCCTGGAAGCCGGGGCGGTCGAGTACCTGCTCAAGCCGTTCGCGCCGGACCAACTGACGGAGCGGGTGCGCGCGCTGCTGGCCCAACAAGGCAAATAAAGTTTGAGATAACATCGATGACGGATCACCGATGAGCGCAATCCTGCTGGACGACGAACTCCTTCACTACGAAGTCCTGGGCCGGGGGAGGCCGATCCTCTTCTTTCACGGCTGGGTGGGCTCGTGGCGATACTGGATACCGGCCATGCAGGCCACGTCGATGGCGTTCCGCACCTACGCGCTGGACCTGTGGGGGTTTGGCGACAGCGCGAAAAACCAGCGGTTATACACTCTGGAGCAGCAGGCCGGGCTGATCGAGCGCTTCATGGACCAGATGGGGATGGGACGCGTCGCCCTGGTGGGACATGGCCTAGGGGCGGTGGCGGCGACGCTCTTCACCCGTGCCCACCCGGAAGCGGTGGACCGCCTGATGGCGATCTCCTGCCCTCTGGAGGCGGGGATGGTCAGCCAGCGGCTGCGCGGGGCGGCGGCGGGCGAGCTAACCGATTGGCTGCTGGGCCGCGGGCCGATCGACGTGACCGAGGCTGCGCGGACCGACGCACCCAAGGCGGACCCGCAGGCCATCCAGGCCTCGCTGAAGCTGCTCCCGGGGTTGAATTTCAAGGAATTTACCTACGGGGTCTTTACCCCGCGGTTGCTGGTGCATGGGCTGAACGATCCGGCGATCGAGGCGCCGCGGATTGAACAGTACGCCGATCTGCCGGAAGGGACGCACCAGGTTGTGTTCGACCAGTCGGGTCATTTTCCGATGCTGGATGAGGGCTCGAAGTTCAACCGCCTGCTGGCCGATTTTCTCAACCTGCCTTCGGGGGACACGCCCAGGCAGTTGCAGCTCAAGGAAGAGTGGAAGAGAAGAGTACGGTAGAAAATTCCTGGAATAACCGGCAAAACTACCCAGTCATTCATTGGTTATAGAAGGAATTTCATAAATTACCAGGCAAGACTACTCAATTCATGTCATTGCGAGGCGCCCTCGGTGCACTTCCGAAGGAGCCGTGGCAATCTCCAAACTCACCAAGCCCAGCCTCGGTGATCCAGATCCCTTCCAGGCTAAATATTCTCTTGCTTGGTTGGCTTGGAGATTGCCACGTCGGGTCGGATGGCTAAGTCGTAGCCCTGGATGAATCCTCTACCGACCCTCCTCGCAATGACATGACGCTAGTATCGGAGCAAGGAAAATGCGGACTTATTTCTTGATGACTCCTAAAGGAAAGATCTACGCTATCAGTTTCGGATGTTCTTGCAATGGAGTGAAGCGAGGCAACGAAAGCAAGGGATCAGACACCTATGAGCGATACCTATTACGTCTATATTCTCACCAACCCATACAATACTGTCTTGTATGTAGGTATCACCAACGATCTTCGCCGCAGGGTTTATGAGCACAAGGAAAAGCTGGTTCCTGGTTTCACCACAAGGTACAACGTCAATAAATTGGTTTATTACGAAGAAGGCTGCGACATCACCCAGGCCATCGCCAGGGAAAAACAGCTCAAAGCCGGCTCAAGGCAGAAGAAGTTGGATCTAATCAATCGCTTCAACCCTGATTGGTGAGATTTGTACGATGAAATCGGCTAAGTATTTTCACGCCACCAAATCCTGATGTTTTAAAATAAATCAGTCATGCGATTTGAAGGGCAGTTTAACCGAGCGCTGCTCTTTCTTCATGTCCCAGTCATGTCATTGCGAGGCACCTTCGGGGCTCTTCCGAAGGGGACGAAGCAATCTCCAAGTCAACCAAGGAAAGTGATACTTTCTTTGTTATTGACATGATTGCCTTATTCACCAATGAACGTATAATGAGACCGTGGAACGCGAACGGGTCTTGAACATCTTGAGGCAGCACTGGGCTGAGATCAGCTCTTTCGGGGTAAAAAGCCTGGCCCTGTTCGGCTCGGTTGCTCGTGACGAAGCTCGTCCGGACAGCGACGTGGATCTGCTGGTCGAATTTGATCGTCCCGTTGGTCTATTCGGCCTCATTGCTTTGCAGGAGCGTTTGGAAGACTGTATCTATGTCGCCCAGGAGTATGGAACCATATTTTTCGATTATCCTCCCCACCTATAATCGGGCATACATCCTTTGGCGAGCCATCCAAAGTGTGCTGGCCCAAAGTGAAGTGGGTTGGGAACTACTTGTCGTTAACGATGGGTCCACTGACGATACATGCCGGCTTATGGAGGAGTTCCCCGATCCTCGTATCCGGACATTCACGAAACCGCACCAAGGCGCCTCTGCTGCACGCAACTTCGGGGCATTGCAGGCCTCAAATCCTTATTTGTGCTATTTGGACTCGGATAATACCTGGCATTCTGATTTTCTTTCGACCATGCTATATTCTATCCAACTCCATCCCGATGGCATTCTTTGGAAAAAATCGGTGGATGGGACGAATCGTGCTCTTTCCTGGAAGATTGGGTTTTTTTGCCGGAAATCAATAAAACAACGAATGACTTCCACCGATAGTGATTTTGCCGCATCGGATGTGATCGAGCTCGTTCGGCTGTTCGATCAACACCACATCGACGTGTGCATCGATGGCGGGTGGGGCGTGGATGCCCTGTTGGGGAAGCAGACCCGGCGGCACGCCGACCTGGACATCGCCATCCAGCACAAGGATTCCGCTCGAGCCCGGGCATTGCTGGAAGCCCAGGGGTATACGGAGGCGCCTCGCCCGGACACGCGGGAATGCAATTACGTCATGGGCGACGATCTGGGTCACCTGATCGATATCCATACCTACACATTTGATGAAGAGGGGAACCTGGTATACGGCGTTGCCTATCCCTATGAATCGCTCAAAGGGACCGGCTCGATCCTGGGACAGGCGGTCAAAAGCATCACGCCCGAATGGATGGTGAAATTCCACACCGGATATCCGATCGACGAAAACGATTACCACGACGTGAAAGCGCTGTGCCAGTATTTTGGGTTTCCCATCCCTGAGGAATACCATGATTTTATGACGAGGGATCACTAACTCCCTTGACATAGAATCCCATCTACCCTATACTCGGAACTACAATTGAAACAGTGGCGGTTTCGCCACACGGGGTGCCTGGTGGGCCAGGCTGAGATTAGGACCTGAAGTCCTTGACCCGCAGAACCTGATCCGGGTAATGCCGGCGGAGGGAACCTGTATAGCAATATTCACCTTACCCTCCCCGGCGGAGGGTTTTTTTATGGCAGCTTCTGAATCGAAAGGCAAGCGCGCCTGGATCTTTGCCAACGGAACAATGGACTCCCCCAGGGAGATCCGCGGCTGGTTGGAAGAGGGGGATTTGCTCATCGCTGTGGACGGCGGGTCGCGCCACCTGGCTGCGCTGGGCCTTTCGCCGGATCTGCTGGTGGGGGACCTGGATTCGATCACACCGGACCTGCTGGGCCGGTACGAGCGCCAGGGGATGGAGATGCTGCGCCACCCGGTCGAAAAGAATGAAACCGATCTCGAGCTTAGCCTGGAGATCGCCTTCCAGCGCAGATGGAAGGAGATCCGCATTCTGGGAGCCACGGGTGGGCGGTTGGACCACACCCTGGGGAATTTTGGCCTGCTGTTCGACCCGCGGCTGCGGGGGATGGATGTCCGCATTGTGGACGCGCGGTTCGAGGCCCTGGCGATCTGGGACGAGGCAGAGATCCGCGGGAAGGCCGGCGACCTGCTCTCGCTGATCCCGGTCCAGGGGAACGCTGTGGGAGTGTGGACCGAGGGCCTCTATTATCCGCTCCATCATGAGACGCTCTACCCCTATAAAACGCGGGGAATCAGCAACCAGTTCCTGGGCGAGCGGGCGCGAATCGGCCTGGCAGCCGGCCAACTGCTTTGCATCCACACCCGGGTTTAATTTCAAGATTGGAGAAAAAGAAATGAAACGAATTTTTCTTGCACTGGCGGTGTTATCGACGCTAATCGTGGCGGCCTGCGGTGGGAACCCCATGGCAACCACCCGGCCTGCGCCGGTCGCTCAGCCCGCGGCGACCGAGACCGGTTATCCGGCGCCATCCCGGCCGGCGCCGCCGACCGCTTATCCCGCCCCTACCCAAGCGCAGCCGGCCGCGGTCGAGGGCCAGCAGACGCTGAACGTGATGACCCACGACTCCTTCGCGGCCAGCGAGGGGGTGATCCAGGCCTTCGAGCAGGCCAACAACCTGAAGCTCACCTTTATCAAGAGCGGCGACGCCGGGGCTGCCCTGAACCGGGCGATTCTCACGAAAGACGCCCCGATCGCGGACGTCTTCTACGGGGTGGATAACACCTTCCTCTCGCGCGCCCTGGACGCGGGGATTTACGAGCCGTATGCCTCGCCGCTCCTGGAAAAGATCCCGGCGGAGTTCAGGCTCGACGCGCAGAACCGCGCTCTGCCGGTCGATTACGGCGACGTGTGCGTTAATTACGATATCGGCTACTTCAAGAAAAAGAACCTGGCTGTGCCGGCGTCGCTGGAAGACCTGGCCAAACCCGAATACAAGGGCCTGCTCGTGACGGAGAACCCGGCGACTTCCTCCCCCGGGCTGGCGTTCCTGCTGGCGACCATCGCCCATTTCGGCCCGCAGGGATACCTGGATTACTGGAAGGCGCTGCGGGATAACGGCCTGGTGGCGGTCAACGACTGGGAAGCGGCCTATTACACCAACTTCAGCGCCTCTTCGGGGAAGGGGCCGCAGCCGATGGTGGTCTCCTACGGGTCTAGCCCGGCAGCCGAGGTGGTGTTTGCCAACCCGCCGCTGAAAGAGGCGGTCACGGCTTCGATCGTGGGAAAGGACACCTGCTTCCGCCAGATCGAGTTCGTCGGCATCCTCAAGGGAACGCAGAAAGCGACCCTGGCGCAGAAATTTGTCGATTTCATGCTGGGTCAGCAGTTCCAGGAAGACATGCCGCTGCAGATGTTCGTCTACCCGGTGAATCTGGACGCGAAGCTGCCCGATGCGTTCGTCAAATATGCCCAGGTTCCGAAGGAGCCGGCGCGGGTTTCTCCGGAAGAGATTGCGAAAAATCGAGACGCCTGGATCCAGGCCTGGACAGACGCGGTTCTGCATTGACAAAGGCAGGCGGACAACTGCGCATCGGTGATCGATCCAGCCGGCAGGCTGCCCTGCTGTGGGCGGCGCCGCTCCTGTTCCTGCTGGTCTTTTTCTTCCTGCCGCTGGGGGCGATCTTCCGCCAGGGCTTCCTGGCGGCAGAGGTCGAGGGTCTGGACCCGGCGAGCCTGAGCCGCGTGATCCGGCCGCTCGGGTTCACGGTTTTCCAGGCCGCTCTCTCGACGCTGCTGACCCTGCTGGTAGGCCTGCCGGCGGCCTACGTGTTCGCCCACTTCCGCTTCCCGGGCAAAGAGTTGCTGCGCACGCTGACGGCGATTCCGTTCATCCTGCCGACCGTGGTGGCGGCGGCCAGCTTCAACGCGCTGCTGGGTCCGCGCGGTCTGGTCAACGTGGCGCTGATGAATCTGCTGGGGTTGAGCGATCCACCGATCCAGTTCCTCAATACGCTGGGGGCGATTCTGGCGGCGCACGTCTTCTACAACGCGACGATCGTCATTCGCAACGTCGGGGGGGCGTGGGAGCGGCTCGACCCGCGACTGGAGCAGGCCGCCCAGGTGCTGGGTGCCAATGGGCCACGCACCCTGTGGGAGATCACCCTGCCGCTGCTGCGCCCGGCGATTCTGTCCGCCTCCCTTCTGGTGTTCCTGTTCGATTTCACCAGCTTTGGGGTGGTGCTGCTGCTGGGTGGGCCGCGCTTCGCCACGTTGGAGGTGGAGATCTTCATCCAGGCGCTGCAGATGCTCAACCTACCGCTTGCCGGGATGCTGTCGCTGGTCCAACTGCTGTGCACCCTGGTCATCACAGGGTGCTATTCCTGGCTGAACCGGCGGGCGGCCGCGCCGGCCAGCGCGCGGGCGCACTATCCCATCCAGCGCGCGCCGAAAAGTTGGCTGCAGCGGATGGCGGTGGCGGGGATGGTGGGGACTCTGCTGGTGCTGCTGGTCTCGCCGCTGTCGGCGCTGGCCGTGCGCTCGGTCACCCGGCTGGACGCCAACCGGGGGGAGCGGGGCGAAACGCAGACGGGGGTGACCCTGGAGTACTACCAGGAGCTGTTTATCAACCGGCGCGGGTCGCTGTTTTACGTTCCGCCGATCGCCGCAGCGCGGAACTCGCTGGCCTACGCCGGGGCGACGGTGATCCTTTCTCTGGGACTGGGCTTCCCGGCGGCGACTGCGCTGACCAAACCGGCGCGGATCAACAACTGGCTGGATGCGCTGCTCCTGCTGCCGCTGGGCACGTCGGCGGTGACGCTGGGGCTGGGATTTATCCTGGTCTTCAACCGTCAGCCGCTCGACCTGCGCACCTTTCCCTTGCTGCTGCCGATCGCGCACACGCTGGTAGCGCTGCCGTTCGTGGTGCGCACGCTCCAGCCAGCGCTGGGGTCGATCCCCACGGAGCTGCGCGAGGCGGCGGCGGTGCTGGGCGCCGGCCCGCTGCGGGTGTGGCGGGAGATCGACCTGCCGATCATCGCGCGGGCGGCAGTGGCCAGCGCCACGTTTGCCTTTACCATCTCGCTGGGCGAGTTCGGGGCGACGACCTTCCTGGCCCGGCCGGAGTACCCGACCTTGCCGATCGCGATTTACCGCTTTCTCTCGCAGCCGGGGGCGCTCAATTACGGGCAGGCGATGGCGATGGCAACGCTGTTGATGGTGGTGTGCGGGGCCGGGATTTTAATGATCGAGCGGCTAAGATTGCCGGGGGAGGGAGATTTCTAACAGGAACTGGTTGTACCCCCCTCACCTCCCCCAA
>Ga0335070_10000119_pt1 | contig 89439 bp, 81 predicted proteins | sample Lox_Sample_13_FD_206722 | JGI IMG/M metagenome (GOLD analysis project Ga0335070, IMG submission 206722) | Soil microbial communities from Loxahatchee National Wildlife Refuge, Florida, United States - Lox_Sample_1.3 | ecosystem: Environmental > Terrestrial > Soil > Wetlands | place: USA... | reverse complement strand
GATCTCCCGTTACTGGCGCGAGGTAAAATTTGAGGAGATTCTGGAAGGAACCTCAGAAATTCAGAGGGTCAACATCGCCAGAAAGGTTTTGAAACTTTAAGGGCCTATACAGTTAAGCAGACTCTTAACTGACACGATTACCCTCGAGACTTAACTCTGAGTAAACCCCGTTAGAAAGTCTTCTACTTCCTAACGGGGAGGCTCACACGGGGCATTAAACCCCGTGTTCGCTAAAAAGAACAACCATCATTCCCGCTGCGAGCAGCAAGGCTTTCTAACGGGGTAAAGTGGATGAGATGACAAGAATAAATTCTAAGGTATACCTGGCGAAATCGATCTGCAATCTTCAATTCCCGAATATGGTTCCTACAAAGAACCCACTTTTCTGACTCTTCCTTGCTAAAAGTTTCAGTTGACCAATTTTCATAAAATATGTATATTCCAATCAACACTCCACAGGGTGGTGGTGTAAATATTGCTTCGTTTTCAGCAATGGAAAATATTAATCAGTGCTTGGTCAACTTTCAACAATGGTTTATCTCGGCGCAGCGATATAAGAACAAAGATTAGACTACATAGAAATGCTTGGTGTTAGCTTAGGGAATCGAGCCTTTGTTGATTGTTGGGACCTGCCCCTTATAATTCTTCTTAGAGCAGACTAGGAGAAATTCATGCGATTTACAGATTTGCAATTAATGCGCTATCTGAAGTTGAAGTCTCCAGAATACTTTGCGAAGGCAGTCGAGTTACGGGCGGCGGTTGAAGGATGGCTTGGATATATTCCACAGAGCTTCCCTCATTACACTCGACATACCATAGCACATAGCGAGGAAATCATCCTTCAGATTTCGAAAATGATCTTTGCCACTAATAAGGGGAAGTGGTCTAACATTCCCTTCAATGCCACAGAGGCCTACATCCTGGTGGCAGCTGCCTATCTGCATGATGCGGGGATGGTAGTTTCAGACCAAGAGAAAATGGACATCCTTGCCTCTGATGCTTGGAAATCATGGACAACGGGCGAGGGTGGTGGAGCGAAGCGCCTAAGAGAAATCGAAAAGCTAACTCCAAAATCTGGTGCGAGAAATGCCGTTGAAAAGGAGTTCTCAGCGAATATCCAACTGCGGCATTTGATTGCCGAGTATGTCAGGCGTTTTCACCATGTTCGAGTTAGAAACCTCATTATCCAGCATGAGGCCAGGCTCGGGTTGTTTGCGTTTGGTGACCCCGAGTTAGCAAGGGCTATTTCGGATGTGTGCATTGCTCATGGACTTAGTCACCCCGAGCTCGAGGATTCCTACAGGTTCCCATATGGCCGGGACATCCGCGGCGAGGCAGTAAACCTGCGGTTCATGGCAATCCTTCTGCGGATCGGTGACCTCTTGGATGTTTCACAAGACAGAGCATGCCCTCTCCTTTTGAATCCAGCTTGCCCTTTGCCATCTGATAGCTATGCACATTGGACTAGGTACCAGCGGTTTGTGCATCGACTTGTTAGTCCAGAGCGCATTGAGTTCTCCGCAGAATGCGAAAATCAAGAAGAGCATCGGTTACTTCAAGATTGGTTTCAATGGCTTGTAGATGAGGGACGAAATGCGGGAACTCTAATGTCCCGTGCTCCAACGAGGCACAGGTGGACACCTCCGGCAATGAGTATGGACGGGCCTGATTCCACAATTAAGATCACCCCGTCACCCAAAGCGACGTATATCCCATCGCGATGGATATTCGAATTGGATCAAGAGGTGATATTGCACCGTTTGATCCATGACGTTCACAGCGATTCCAAGACTTTTCTTCGAGAGTTAATCCAAAATGCCTTGGACGCGATTCGTTGCCAGCTCTATCTAGACTTGGTAGCCAGGGGTGCTGGGCTTCCAGCGTCACCCACCTCCGTCGATGAGCAAGTTCGCCGCGAATATCCGTTACGGATATCGATTCGCCCTCTTGAGGTTAAAAATGAGCTGTCGGGGGAAACAGAATGTAGACAAGAATTGGTGATTGATGACTGCGGCATTGGTATGGATGAGGACATCCTCAGAAAATACTTCTTGCAGGTTGGTCGTTCATTCTACACAACCGAAGAGTTTTCAAGGAAATTCCCTTTTGTGCCGACCAGCCGTTTTGGCGTCGGTTTTCTGTCCGTATTCGCCGCAAGCAATCATGTCGTTGTTGAAACTTACAAGCCAAGTTCCGAACTGAACGCAACTCCAATAAAGATAACTCTCACAGGACCCCGGAACTACCTCCTTACTGAGCATGGCACGCGTCATACCAATGGAACTACAATTCATATCAGGTTGCGCGAGACATGGGCTGATGGGGAATTGACCAAGCTGGTTCGTACGTGGTGTCGGCGTGTGGAATTTCCGATTATTATTCATGATCTATCGAGCAGCCATACCGTAGAGCGAGAAAGAGCAGAACAGTTTATTGCGGAAACGCCTGATGTCACTGAAGAAGGAGCGAAATTTATGATTCGTACGTTTCCGGCAAGTTGTCCCGGAATCGAAGGTGAACTATATGTTTTTGCGAGGCAAGATAAGCGCGGCGAATCGTGGGCGGCGTGGAGCTATGCGAAATATACGTATCCGGAAAAACATCCAAATGCGATAATCCCAAAAATGCCTCCGGAACTGCGGTGTCTTCACGGGGTTACTGTATCTGAGTCAGAACAAGGCTGGGAGCCACGTGCAGCGCGATTGGACTTTAGAAGCGCGGCATATCAGGTTACACTCTCGCGGCAGCTTTCGAGATTTCGGGACAAACCCGGGCTTGCGGAGCTCAACAGAAGGTGGGTGGAGTTACTACGGGAGCATCTTAGCTCGACGCCGCACTCGAAATCAGCAGATGGGTGGGAGTACATGCAACGGTTGATTAAGTATTTTCCGTTTGAATCTTTCTGGAGGGATTACCCAAATACAATTAGGGTTCTGAATAAGGGTAAGCCTAAGTTTCTCTCTCTTCGCGAGGTGGTCCAGATCCCGACACTTTGCGTTGTTATCCCCCAGAAGTCGCGAACTGAAGTATCAACGAGAGCACTGGAATGGGCTTTCCCTTCGGGATCTATCGAAAGGTTATCGGATTTGCACCGGACTGCAATATTTGCGAACCGGGATCTGCAATCGGCCCGGCGCGTCGGTAAGATATGCGGTGTTGCCTACTGGAGCCGAATTGATACCGGCCACCGAACTAATGAATTTACTCCTTCGACTTTTTGTGTCGCCCTGGGAACGGTCGACAAGATCGGATTCAGCCTTCACAGGACCACCGACTCTGTTTATGAGGCCGTGGTATTAAATTCAAGAAATGCGGTTGTAAAGTGGCTGAAGCGGATTCGGGACATAGGCGAAAAGGACGAAAGGAAGCTGCCTGCGGGAAGCTTCAGTCGGGTCTTGAGTTTGTTCGAGACCCCGCTTCATTTCCGTGGCCACGAATTCGAGAAACTTGAAACGTTCCTTGACGCGTGGAGGAAGGATTCTAACTTGGATCCGAAGTTATCTCCACCCGCGAAACATATTGAGGGACACATGTTTATACCCAATTGGATGGAAAAGCCGGGCTGGCGTAATTATGAGTAGCTATAATTAGACTACAGGCACCTAATCATGCGCTTCTGCCGCTGCGCGCCAGGAGGAGCGCCATATTGCGGCGCTGCGGATCTTCGACGTTATGCCCTCTTTCTAACGCAAATCATCAACCCTTAACGCAGGCCAATCATCACTCTTTGTGAAGTTCTCAAAGCTACGTGACTCTTTTTTGCCGTCCACCTCTGTCGCCTTCTACGTAAAAAGGCGACACTTCCGTTGTCAATGAGGGGACGATGGGTCTAAAACAACGTTACGGTTGAGGAGGAAGAACTGAAGAATCACGGTTATGTTTTCACTCTACTCTCGCGAAGTCGATGAATCCTCGTTCTGCATCAGTCCCTATTAATTCAACGCAAACTCGATCTCCGACATCAAGACCTTCAGACCTTCATATCAGCTTTCCTTCCACCGGCGGGTGAAATAGGCGGACGCATGGTGAGGAGGGGACAATTCTGATTTTCTATCCCTTCCTTTCTGGTATTGGCATCGTAATAACAAAAGTGGTTAGTTTGAACGCCTGGTCATTCTGTACTTTTATGTCTCCGTTGTAAGCTTTAATTGTCGCCAAGGCGGCAGCTAAACCCAAACCGGTACCCGCTGCTTTAGTAGTGAAAAAAGGATTGAATATCTCTTGGAGAATTTCCTCATCAATGCACCCACCCGTATTGGTAATAGAAACCTTGATCTCGTTTCCTTCTTCTTTGCTTTTGATGAGTATCTCTCCCTCAGCCTCGACCGCCTCAACCGCGTTGCGCAAAATTAAGGAAAACACATCTTCGATCTCAGTGGGATCAACAAGAACGGCTGGAATCCCTGAGTCTAATTGGAGACTAACCCTAATATTTTTCGCACCCATTAACTCCGGAATTAGTTTCTCAACCTCTTTTATAACCTCATTAATTTTGGTTTCGGTAAGCTGAACTTTTTTAGGCGCAGAAAACCTCAGCAATTCGCTGATGACGGCGTCCATCTTATCGGCCCCTTCGATAATGTGCGAAGCATAATCTTGACAGAGAGGATCTTTCAACTTTGCCAATCTTCGAGCAAAACCACCGATCACTACCAGAGGATTGCGAAGTCGGTGGGCAGCTTCAGCAGCTGCCTGCCCCAAAAACATTAACGTCTTCTTCTCCTCTCTTTCTTTATGAATGAGATCTCTTTCTAAAATGACGCCGACCAAATTGCTCAAAACCACACAGAAGTATATCTCTTCCTCGGTAAAAGTTTTTCTCTCGCCCGTCGCATCGACGACCATCACGCCAATGACTTCGTCTTGCGCCAATATGGGGACAAACAAAATCACATTAATGCCTCGATGGGAGATCAATTCTCGACTGTGCCAGGTACGTTTATCCTGCCAGGGCTCGGTAATTAAAAGATAAGACTTAATCCCAATCACCTCTTTTACCGCTCCTAAATCTTTGAAAGAGAATTTCATGCCTACCCCATGGTCATTTTTTGGTTCTCCGGCTACCAATGCCACTAGGTCTGGCCCAGGAAAAACCTTAAAAATAGCGCATCTTTTCACTCCAAGAGTTTCGATAGTCTGATGGATCAAAAACTCCAGCATTTCCTCAAATTCAAGTTTATTAATTTTTTCATAAATCTCAACCAAAGCCTCCAGTTTTCCCTTGTCTAATTCTTTGTGTAAATTTACTATCGCCATTTTCTCCTTAGCTCCCTTTGTAACTTCTTCCTTTTATTTTCAAATTTTAATGAATGAAACCTGGTAACAAAATATTAAATGTATCATAAGATCAGGCTTGATAAAAAAACCCGCAAAGAAGTTGTTTAGAGTTCTTTGCGGGTCTCTCTCACGTCCAAAAAAGGACTCTTTGCAGCCAGATTTAGCTTCTTTTTATACTATTCTCTGCTAAAAAGCAAGGGGAATCCTTAACCTGCCGATGCAGCATGTATTCTGACAATGACTAAAAACACCCCCTCTATTTTCCTGCCGGGGCAGATGAATCTCAATTTCCCTGTCTTCATTCCCGCTCGGCTTAAGTCGATGAATCCTATGAGTTCTAATTAGTTCAACGCGAATTCGATCTCCGACATCAACGCAAGAATTTGAGGTTGATTACAGATGGGATTTAACTTGAAAGCTGGATTTCCAGTAAGCATATTAGGAGGGAGAAAAAGGTAGGCTGAGGAGGTGATTAAGGTGGCAAAGATGGAAGGAAAAAGTCTTAATAACCCGGATGAGGTGAGAACCTTTGATAAGGGAAAAGTGGAAATTATAAATGTTGGCGGGAGAACGGTAGGACGCGCCACGTTCCAGCCGGGATGGAGATGGTCTCAATCTGTCAAGCCTTTGGTAAATACCAAAAGCTGTGAGGCTCCCCATTTCCAGTATCACGTATCTGGGACGTTAAGAGTTAGAATGGACGACGGAACGGAAAAGGATTTTAAGGCGGGGGATGTCTCTTTACTCGAGGCGGGACATGACGGTTGGGTAGTTGGGGATGAACCCGTGGTAATCGTTGATTTCCAGGGTATGGTGGACTACGCAAAGAAGTCTGGGAAAAAGAAAAGCTGAAAACTTACAGAAATCTTATTGAGATTAGGGAAAAAAAAGGGCCGGATATTGCATTAATCTTATTTTCTTGCTTTTAATTGTAAATTAGCTTATAGTTAATTATACAATTAAGTTGCAGAGAGCCTTTTAGGCTTATAGCGTATGCCCGCAAGAACTCTAAACGACTTCTTTGCGGGCTTTTTTATGGCCAAATCAAAGCCGATTTGGAGGGTAGGATGGCAAATACAAGGCAGAATGACCGGAGAAAAGGCGTTAGAAGGCAGGGCAGCCGAAGAAAAACTGATTTAAAAACAATCAAAATTGAAGGGAAAGAGGACAAAGAACAGGAGGTGACCGTCCGCAGCGAAACTGCCGCCCCAAAAAAAGCAGGCTCAGTGTGGGGCTGGCATGAAGAATTTAGAGCCGAGTGGAGCGAGACTTTTTTAACGAAGAAAAAGAAAAAACATCCAAGAAAAGGAGAATGATTATGAATATTTATGTAGGGAACTTATCTTATGAGGCAACAGATGGAACGATTCGTGAAGCTTTTGAATCCTTCGGTGAGGTAACCTCAGCGAGAGTGATCAAAGACAAGTACAGTGGCCAGTCCCGGGGGTTTGGTTTTGTAGAGATGCCTGCGCAGTCTCAGGCTCAAACCGCGATCAGAAGCCTTAACGGGAAGGAACTCCTGGGCAAAGCAATCAGCGTGAATGAGGCACGTGCTCGCGCCGATCAGGGAAGGCGAATGGATTATAGCGGCCGCGGAAGCCGTTATTAATTCTGGTTCTGTAGAGAAGATGTTGATACAGCGAAGAAGGCGTGGGAGGTCGATGCTTCAAGAGCGGGCTATTTGAGGAAGCATCCAAAATCCTACTGCGCGTGGAGTGCTTCAGGAAATAGAGAATATCTAAGGAACATGGTGTGATCCGGATGAAAGGAGTGTTCATGAATAAAGAAAGACTTGAATGGGTTTTGTCAGGATTAAGCCAGTATAGATTAACTAAGAATGAAGACCAATTTATCAAATCTGCATCAGGGGATTTCGATCAAAAACAGATGTTAACAGAGCGCCAGGAACAAAGACTCGAAAACCTTTATAAGGAAAAGTCAAAATCGAAACCCAATAAAAATTCTCCTGGTTATTTTTCTTTTCAAGAATCTCTCCCAAAAAAGGTCAGGGTCCGGAAACCTCTTGCGAAAGATGTCTTGATAACATCCTAACCTTTTCGCAGCTCTGCTTTTCATAGGATAACGGATTCATCGTTTCCCGATGAATGTTTCGTACCTGCTTTTGGGTTCCTGTTGATCTCCCTTCAAAGGTAATAAACCTTCCATTTAGATTCAGCCTATGGAGGTGGAGAGAGGTAGCACCGGAGTGATCCGTTCCTTCGATAAACATTGCTTATGAATACACTCTACCTTGGAAAATTAGAGTACGCCGATCCTCTCTATGAGATCCTTTCTTCAAAGGTATGCCCTGCTGTCAAGGACCCGATCTTCCATGTCAGCAGTATGTCCAACCGAAGTGTCTATAAGTATACGGAAGAAAAGACCAGAATCGCCACGGTCGGCAAATTTTTTAAACTGAATGATCCCAAACACGACCGGATTCTAAGAATCAAGGGAGAATATGATAACCTCCAAAAAATCAGAGGCTATGGATTCGATGCCTCCCCCCATTACGTCGTTCGCCCCATCTCCAGGGAAAACCGGATCGGTCTTGCCCTGATCGAAGAATTTATTCACGGGAAAGACCTCGATCATTATTTTAAAAAGGCGATCTATCAGGGGGACGGGGCTTCTTTGAAAAAGAAACTTTCGAAGCTGGCATCCTTTTTATATATCCTCCATAAAAAAACAGAAAGGGAGGAAAATGTTGAGCTTGGTTCCGTCAATGCCTATTTCCAGAAGATACTCAATAAATTGTGCCAGCAGGAGATCATCTACCCCTCAGAGAGGAAAGAATATCTGAAACTGGCGGATCGATGGTTGGCCAAGACGTTACTTCAGAAGACGAAGAATGGAATCGTTCATGGGGATTCCACCCCGACCAATTTCATATTTACAGAAAGAGGCGATGTGGTGGCGATCGATCTCGAACGGATGAAACGTGCGGATGCCGTTTTTGACATCGGGATGGTATGCGGGGAAATCAAACATGCCTTTCTCTGGAGAACGGGCAATCGCTACAGGGCCGAACCCTTTATCCGGCACTTCTTTGAAAGCTATGCATCCCATTTTCGTGACCCTGAGAAGGCATTTAAAGAGATCACCATGAGAAATTCTTTTTACATGGCGATGACCGAGTTAAGGATAGCAAGGAATGACTATCTCGATCTGAAGTACAGAAAGAGACTTGCTGACGAGGCTATGCAATGTCTGAAGTGGGGGCTTAAAATTGTATGAAAAAAGGAATATTTTTTGATCTTTACGGGACGTTAATCGATATTCTTACCGATGAGGCGGACCCCTGGGTCTATGCCACCTTATCCCGCTACCTCTCTTACCGCGGCATTCAGATTGTGCCCAAAGAATTAAAAAAGACTTATTTTGAGGATATCCAATCCCAGTTGAAGCAAAGCAATGAATTATACCCGGAAGTTGATGTGTACAAAATCTTCTCGAAGATGATGCATCGAAATGGGGATAAAACCTATTCCAAAGCTTCGATTGTGGATACGGCAGTCCTCTTTAGGTCATTGACCATAAGACGACTTGAAGTCTTTCAAGGAGTCTTCGGGGTTCTGACGTCCCTTGCTGAGAAATATGAACTTGCTCTTATCTCCGATGCACAGTGGGTTTTTACTGAACCTGAAATGGCCATGCTTGGCCTGACCCCATTTTTTAAGTTCAGGATTCTGTCATCACGGTTTGGATTCAAGAAACCCGACGTAAGGTTGTTCGACATAGCCATGAAAAAGGTCATGATCAAGCCCGAGGAGTCTGTCTATATCGGCGACAATCCACCGAAAGACCTTATTGGTGCTAAAAAGGCGGGGATGAAATTCATCCTTTTTAGGTCAGCATACAAGCCCAATAATGATTTTCAACCCGATAGGCAGTTTAACGACTATTCCGAACTCTTAAAAATATTGGAGGAAATGTAGTTTATCCCCTCTATGAGATCCTTTCTTCAAAGGTATGCCCTGCGGTCAAGGACCCGATCTTCCATGTCAACAGTATGTCCAACCGAAGTGTCTATAAATCTCAGAAGAAAAGCCAGAATTGCCGCAGGGGGAAAGTGAAGGACGAAAATATGGTCGAGGAAACAATTACCCAGATTGAAGCGAAGATCAAGAGGGCCAAGTCTTTAAATGACGAAAGAAAGAAGGAATTACTGGATCTGCTTTCCACTTTGAAGACCGAAGTCTCCCAGCTCTCCAAGACCGACGCCGAGGATGCCCAGAGTATTGCGGGTTTTACCGAAGTCTCGATTCACGAGGCAATCCGTGAGGAGAAGAATCCGCAACTTCTCAAGCTATCCTTGAGGGGGCTTTCGACCTCTGTGGAAAGGTTCGAGAATTCCCATCCCAAGCTCGTGGGGATTGTCAATTCGATCTGCAATGCCTTATCGAGCATTGGAATATGAAAGAGGCGACACTTTCTTTTTCTCTTCTCTAAAAATTCTTTTATTTGGCTCACTTGTGGATAATTAATTTGCGCCAGTTCTGACCGCTTCGCTGAAAGAAATCATGTGATAATTCTTTCGGGGTGCGAAAAGATAGTGAACGACAATCCTCGTGCAAAACCGACCAGCGTCATATGCATATCGCGCGCAAGCAGGACTGCCTGATGCGTTGGTGCACTGAGGGAAATCGCCACGGGAATCTCGCATCGCTTAGCTTTAAAAAGAATATCCGATGAAATGCGTCCTGAACACAGTAATGCCGACACTTTGAAATCAATTCCTGTCATGAGGGCGGAACCTATGACTTTGTCAACGGCATTATGTCTTCCGATGTCGTCACAGACTATTTCCGGCTGTGCTCCTCCTTTGCTTAAGGCAGCGGTATGGACCCCTCTTGTGCTTCGATAAAGTTGCGATGAGGTTTGCAGCCATCGCATAAGTTCAAGAATCACCTCGCTGCCAATTGTAAATTCATCTGCAAGAGGTCTTCGCAGGGCGAGTTCAACCACACTGGAGAACATCACGCCTCTTCCGCAACCTGACGTATAGAGCCGTTTTGTAAGCAGGTTAGGTTCCGGCGGATTGCTCAGTTTCACTTCGATCCGCCATTTTGTCTCATCCCAAAAGAAAGCTTGGACATCTTGGGCCGCTTGAATGAAACCGGCGGTAAATAGGAATCCGTAAACGAATTCCCGCAGATGATCAGGGCTGCCTGAAAGCGTGGCAATCTCTTCATCGTTCGCCACAATCGTGAGCGGCACTTCTGTGGGTACTGATGCGATAGTGTTCGTTGTGTTACCCTTTTTTATCTGTACAACCTCAAAATTGACGGACATCCCGAGAGTATCTGAATGGTTCATAGGTTTTATTCTTCCTATCGATTTACATTGAGCGTATTCTGCGGGCGAATTGAGATTCGTATCCCGCCAAATGCCCTGAAAGTCAACCCTTCGACTCCCCGGCCTGAAGGCCTAGGCTTGCTCAGGGTTGACCCTGACCGGCGCTTGTTTGCCCCGCATTAGAAGGGGGGGGCTTGCCTTCGACCCGAGGTCAGGCCGAGGGTGCGCCGCCGAATGGGTCAAATTTTCTTCACGACCCCGGGTCTGATTGTATTCGTCACCCCTTGAGTGATTATACCAAATATTCTACAAGGTGTAAGGCTTAAAGTTGTAATAGTCTAATAGTCCTCCCTACCATAGACATCGTCAACAGGTTTTCTGGCCAATTTCCTGTCGCCCTTTGTGTAAAAAGGCGGCATTTCTTTCTTCCTTGTTTATTTTAGTGTTGACAAAAAATACCAAATTGGTTGATAACCTCATTTGAAAAGAGCCTAATAGACAAGGGAGGCAGTCTTATGTCAAATAAAAAAGATAGGATCAATCCTTTGGATGTGGCGATGCGGCAGGTGGACATTGCAGCTGAGCGTTTGAAGTTAGATCCAGGTGTCCGTGAGAAGATCAAACAGGCGAAGCGGGAGCTGATTGTACATTTTCCTGTAAGAATGGATGACGGAAGCGTCAAAATTTTCACTGGGTATCGAGTCCAGCATGATATGACCCGGGGTCCAGGGAAAGGAGGGATTCGTTACCATCCGGATGTGGATCTGGATGAAGTAAAGGCGCTGGCCATGTGGATGACCTGGAAGGCCGCCGTGGTCAATATCCCATTCGGAGGAGCAAAAGGTGGGGTTCAATGTGACCCGAAAAGCATGTCCCTTGGGGAACTTGAAAATATGACACGGCGGTTCACATGGGAAATTGCCTTTATCATTGGTCCCGACCAGGATATCCCCGCCCCTGATGTTTATACCAACCCACAGGTCATGGCCTGGATGATGGACACTTATAGCATGTTAAAAGGATACACGGTCCATGGCGTCGTTACAGGAAAGCCTCTGGAACTCGGGGGATCGTTGGGAAGGTTTGAGGCCACAGGAAAGGGTGTCTTTATTACTGCCCAGGAGGCCGCTCGGCATTTAGACATTCCTATTGAAGGAGCTCGAGTGGTGGTCCAGGGTTGTGGCAATGTAGGTGGGATTGCGGCTCAATATTTTCATCGAGCAGGAGCTAAAGTGATCGCAATCAGTGATTCAAGGGGTGGAATTTATAATAAGAATGGATTGAACGTTTCGGCTGTTCTGGATTGCAAGAAGAGATATTCCTGTCTCATCGCTCCTGAGGCGAGGGCTGGAGTAGAGATTACGAATGAGGAATTATTGGAGTTAGGCTGCGACATCCTGATCCCCGCTGCATTAGAAAATCAGATTACCCATAAGAACGCTCCTAAGATCAAGACTAAAATTATAGCTGAGGGTGCCAATGGCCCCACAACGCCGGAGGCAGATGAAATCCTCTATGATCGTGGTATCTTTGTAGTCCCCGATATTTTAGCCAATGCCGGGGGAGTCACAGTTTCGTATTTTGAGTGGGCTCAAAATCTTCAAGAATTACTCTGGAGCGAAGAAGAAATCTCCGATCGTTTGACTCGAATTCTGAGGAAAAGTTTTGCGGAGGTACTCAACATCTCTCAGAGAAATAAAGTGGATATGAGAACAGCCGCGCTGATGCTCGGGATTGGAAGGGTGGCTGAGGCTACTAAACTGAGAGGAATCTATCCGTAATCTTCCTTTTACTGTTCCGATAATTGCGTTTGTCGGTGGAGGCCTAAATGGCCGTCGTCTAAATTTAGAGTGTCATCTTGACGCTAGTGAATCGGAATCAATTTATTCCTAATGCAAGCGGAATCAAGATAAGCGCTAAGAAGCCAAAAATTAAAGAAGAGGACTTGGTCAAGCGTTACGAGGACTTAGACCATACGTCCCCGTAATTTAAAAATTTACCCTTTTGTAGAAAGACCTTTTTGTTATTTCTGCTGCAATAATATAGAGCACGACGATCATGCCGATAACCAGCAGGGTCGTCATCGGCAACGGTTGAAAACCTAAGAGTTCTGCAAGGGGAGTGAATGGAAATAGGGTCGTCACCACAACAATCAGCAGAGTGGCCATCAACAGATACTTCCCGGGTTTACTTCTGAAGAAAGACCTCCGGGTGCGAATAACGAGGACAATGACCGAGGCTGAAATCACAGACTCTATAAACCAGCCTGTTCTGAATTGATCCGTAGTGGCATGCAGGAGAAGCAGAAGCACACCGAAGGTAAGATAATCAAATACCGAGCTTATAATGCCGAAGGTCAGCATAAAGTTTCTTATGAACTGGATATTCCAGCGTCGAGGTTTCTCAACCAGTTCGCGATCGACACTGTCCGTGGCAATCGTCATCTCCGGGAAATCCGTCAGCAAATTGGTGAGTAGAATCTGCTTGGGCAGAAGAGGAAGAAAAGGTAAAAAGAGGGAGGCTCCTGCCATGCTGAACATATTTCCAAAATTGGCACTGGTTGCCATAAACACATACTTCAGTGTATTGGCAAAGGTTCTCCTCCCTTCGCGCACGCCTTGTACCAGAACGCCGAGATCCTTTTCAAGCAGTACAATGTCAGCCGCTTCTTTGGCAACATCGACCGCACTATCTACGGAGATGCCGACATCAGCAGTATGAAGTGCCGAGGCGTCATTAATGCCATCTCCCATATATCCGACAACATGTCCGGCTTTCTTCAGGGCGAGAATGATACGTTCTTTGTGGTTGGGCTCCACCTCGGCGAAGACATCCACATCGTTGACCCGTTTGAGAAGCGCCTCATCGCTCATCTGGTGAAGATTTCCACCTGTGAGGATGTGTGGGTTCAATAACTCTATCTGTTGGCTGACATTGGTGGCAAGCAGACGGTTATCTCCGGTGATGATCTTCAACGAAACGCCGAGATGTTTCAGCTCTCTGATGGTCTCGGTAATTCCGGTCTTGGGCGGATCAAAGAGAATTAAAAATCCTAAAAACGTCATGTCGGCTTCTTGCTCCCTGGTAATGACGGTGCCGGGGAGGACATTCTTGTAAGCAACCCCGAGGGTGCGAAAGCCTTTGCGGCTGAATTCTTCAAAGTGCTGCTGGACCTGCTCCTTTACGGTTGCGATGGGCACAATCCTTCCTTCAGTCATTTCCGCGGAGGAACAGACAGCGAGTACATTTGATAGGGCCCCTTTCGTCACCAGCAGATGCATGTCACCTTTTGAAATCAAAATGCTCAGTCGCTTGCGAATAAAATCGTAAGGGACTTCATCCAATTTCTTATAGCCAGATAGATCAAATGGGCGATATTTACGGATCGCTTCATCGATTGGATTCATGAAGCCTGTTTCATAAGAAGCATTGAGAAAGGCATAGAGAAGGACTTTTTCACTCTCATGGCCGTCCACATTTAAGGCAGAGTGTAGTTTCACCATTCCTTCAGTCAGGGTGCCTGTCTTATCGGAGCAGAGCACGTTCATGCTGCCGAAGTTTTCAATCGATGCCAGCCGTTTTACGATGACTTTATCGAGGGCCATCCGCTTGGCACCGTGAGCAAGGTTGATGCTGATGATCGCGGGTAAGAGTTGTGGAGTCAATCCAACTGCAAGCGCCAATGCAAAGAGAAATGATTCTAATACCGGGCGCGCAAAATAGACATTGATGGCAAAGACGGCGATTACCAGTACCAGCGTAATCTCCATGAGGAGATACCCAAATCGCCTGACGCCACGCTCAAACTCTGTCTCCGGGGGTCTCAGCTTCAGCCGCTCGGAAACCTTTCCAAATTCGGTCTCCTTCCCGGTTTGGATGACCGCTGCCCTTGCACTCCCGCTGACCACATGGGTTCCCATGAAGAGCGAGTTTGTCCGCTGGCTGAGCGGTGTTTCCGGTGGTAAAGTGCCAATCGATTTTTCGACAGGATAAGTTTCACCGGTCAAGGTTGCTTCATCGACAAATAGATCTTTGGATTCCAGAAGAAGACAGTCTCCAGGGATGACATCGCTTGCCTTAATGAGTACAATATCGCCCGGGACAACCTCTTCGATGGGAACTTCTTTTGAGTCTCCATCGCGAACCACCGTCGTCTTGATCTGCACGATTGCATACAACTTTTCAACAGCATTGGCCGCTCCCCGTTCCTGCCAGAATCCGAGGAAACCGCTTACCAATACGATCACGAGGATGATCGTGGCATCGATGGGATTGCGGAGAAAGAGGGATAATCCCGCTGCAAAAATAAGAATGAGAATAATCGGACTCTTAAATTGAGCAAACAGAAGTGTCAGCGCGTCTGATTTCTTCTTAGGTTTTAAGAGATTGGATCCATAGCGTAAGAGTCGTCGTTGTACCTCATCGTCCATCAAACCTTGAGGGGTGGTTTGGAGCTGCTGAAGCAATTCAAAAGAGGGGACGCTCCAAAATTGAGTTTGGCTGGCGTTCATATCTCATCCAGTTAGCCGATATGTAAAATTCCCGTCTCAATGAGCCGAGGGCTTAAAGATAATATATCATCATGATCAAGTTTGTGAAATATAAATATGGGGGCGATTTTACAAAGCGCAAAAGTGTTACAATTTTTTCGTAAAGCCCGGTGCTGATATGATATGATATCAAATCAAAAACCTTATCCCAGACCTCTATCACCGAGGCGGACGGGAAGATGGACGCCAATAGATTTTGAAGGAGGGCCTATGCCTCAACTAAGACAAGATCCCACAACGAAAGAGTGGGTTATCATTGCCGCAGAGCGTTCGAAGAGACCCCACGATTTTATTAAAACTAAAACATCGATCGAAAAACCTCCCTATAAAGATGACTGTCCCTTCTGTCAGGGCAATGAGCATCTCACTCCTCATGAGTCCCTGGCCTATCGAAGCGGTGGTCTGGCAGATAGTAAAGGATGGTGGGTCAGGGTCATTCCCAATAAATATCCCGCCCTCTCCCCGGAGGGGAGTTGGGAGAGAAAAGAAGAGAAGGATTTTTTCAGGATGATGGACGGAGTGGGAATCCATGAAGTGGTGATCGAAAGTTCCATCCATAACCAACTCCTCCCCCTGATGGAGGACAAACAGGTGGAGGAGGTCGTTCTTGCCTATCGGGAGAGGTATCTTGCTTTAAGAGAAGATCCCAGAATCAAATTGATCATCGTCTTCAAGAACCATGGGGAGGCCGCCGGAACATCACTGGATCACACCCATTCCCAACTCGTTGGAACTTCGGTCGTCCCATCCAATATTCGAAGGAAATTAGAAGAGGCAGCTCGATATTATGATGACCACGGGAGGTGTGTCTATTGCGATTCAATTAAGGAGGAACTGAAGTTCGGGAAGAGGATCGTGATGGATACCGAGAGATTTGTTGTCCTCCAATCCTTTGCATCCCGGTCTCCCTTCGAAACCTGGATCGTTCCCAAAGAGCATCAGGCCTCTTTCGGTTTAATCTCCATGGAGGATTCAAAGAGATTTGCAAAGGTCTTAAAGACAACCTTATTGAAGCTCTATTCCAAACTGAACAATCCCGATTATAATTATGTCATCCATACCGCTCCCATTAAGGATGAACAAGAAGATTACTACCATTGGCATCTTCAGATTATCCCAAGACTGACGACCCCAGCCGGATTTGAAATGGGATCCGGCATCTACATCAACGTTTCCTTTCCCGAGGAGACGGCTCAATTCCTGAGGGGAGATTAGTTTACAGAAGATGGTAGAAAAGAAAATAGAAAATATAGTTTTAACTGCCCAAAAGAGTAAAATCACAGAGCACTCTGTTTACCACAAGCTGTCACGGTCGGCAACGGATCCTCATAACAAAAGCGTCTTAAAACAGATTTCGGACGATGAATTGTAAGGATGTTTTTGAAAATAGACCTACAAATCTCGGTCATCTTCATTGATGTGCCAGCTCTGGCTGTCAGAGAGAAGCTACCGTCCCTGTGAAATTTTGTAGTGGCGAGAAGAAAATTCGACGAGCACCACGTTTGTGGTGCCAAAGGGCGCTGCGTTAGAGTACGGCCCTGAGTTTTTCCATATGCCCTGGGGTTCGATGAAGCCGGCCAAACGGGCGACGAAAGTGGTCGTCGTCACATCCGTAATGCTCTCGTTCATTTCCTTTTGGCGCGCTGCCGCCATTGTCCTCAACGATCTCGGTTCGTCGGCTTTCTACGCCGGCGGCATTGCCGAGCATGCGGTCGGACGTGCGGCCCCCTGGTTCATCTTCGGTGTGATGCTCTTCTCTTATGCCGTACGGGCCGTCTATATCGAATCGTGCGGGATGTTTACGCGCGGCGGAGTCTATCGCGTCGTCAAAGAGGCGATGGGCGGCACCCTCGCCAAACTTTCGGTCTCCGCCCTCATGTTCGATTACATTCTGACCGGGCCGATCTCGGGTGTTTCGGCAGGGCAGTATATTGTCGGCCTCGTTGCACAGACAGTCACCTATTTCGGACATCCGTGGGCCCCCTCAAAAGCGACGATAAACTTGTTGGCCGCTGGCCTCGCCGTGCTGGTGACCCTTTACTTCTGGTGGCGCAACACGAAAGGCATCCACGAATCATCGGACGATGCGCTAAAGATCATGTATGTGACGACGGTGATGATGGTGCTGCTGATCGGGTGGTGCGTGTTAACGATCTTGACGCAGCCGTCCATGCAGCGTTTGCCGCCCGCGCCCGTGCCGGGCCACCTCGCGTTCAATCACGATGCCGTTGGGTGGTTGCCCAAAATCACGCCAGGCGCTCTGCGGCAACTACCCATTGAAGCGCCGCCAGCCACGGCGCCCGCGCCCGAACAAACAGCCGCTGAACCGCTCTATGGTCTCGTTCCCAACGCAGGTGCCCTGTTAGGACTGATCGGCATTCTGATCGCCTTCGGGCACTCGTTTCTGGCGATGTCGGGCGAAGAATCTCTCGCTCAGGTCAACCGAGAGCTGGAATACCCAAAGCACCAAAACCTGGTGCGAGCGGGATTTGTCATTTTTGTTTACTCACTGTTGTTCACCTCGCTGGTTTCGTTCTTCGCCTATGCAATCATCCCCGATAAAGTCCGGCCGCAGTATTTCGACAATCTGATCAGCGGCATTGCGTTATACCTGGTCGGCCCGATGCCATTAAGACTCCTCTTCCAAGCTTTCGTCGTCATCGTCGGCTTTCTCATGCTATCGGGCGCGGTGAATACAGCCATCGTCGGATCCAATGGCGTCCTCAACCGAGTCTCAGAAGACGGCGTGATGACGGATTGGTTTCGCGAACCGCACAAGAAATACGGCACCACCTACCGGATGATCAACCTGATCGTGATTCTGCAACTTGCGACGATCATTGGCTCGCGTGGCAACGTCTACGTTCTGGGCGAGGCTTACGCCTTCGGCGTCATCTGGTCATTTGCATTCAAAGGATTGGCGATGGTTGTACTGCGCTTCAAAGACAAATCGCCGCGCGAGTGGAGGGTTCCTTTCAATATCCATCTGGGCGGCAATGAGATTCCGATTGGGCTCGGTGTGACCGCAGCGCTGCTGTTCTCGGTAGGCGGAATAAACTTGATCACCAAAGAGGTGGCGATGATCAGCGGGGTGGCTTTCACGCTGGTCTTTTTTCTCATCTTTGTCATCTCGGAGCGCATCAACGAGCGAAACCATGGCACGGCAGTCCACGTCGAGATGGATCAATTCCAGATTCATCCACAAGAGAACGTGTCAAACGAGGCTCTCGGCGTCCGCCCCGGCAACACACTCTGTTTCGTTCGTGATTACCATACGCTCGATCACCTTCGTAAGACTCTGGAGATCACGGACACGAACAAAAAAGAGTTGGTGGTGATGAGCGTGCAGATTCTAAAAGGGCCCGACACCGGGTACAAAGGCATTGCTGAGCACCATCTTTTCACGAGCTACAAGCAATTGCTGTTCACTCATGTGGTCGCGCTTGCGGAAAAGGAAGGCAAGCCCGTGCACCTGCTCGTCGTGCCATCCTCCAATATTCTTGACGCTATCGCCCTGACGGCCGCTCAACTCCACTCGGCCGAAGTCATTGAGGGGCCGTCACCTTTGCTGCCGCCCGAGGGGCAGGCGGAGCGTTTCCGAAAAGCGTGGGAGAACTTGCGAGACAAACCCGTACATCAGGTCTGGTTCCGTATCATCGACCCTGACGGTAGCACGCACGATTTCCCTATTGAGTAGCTTCGGCAAAAAGGAGGTTCCAATGGATAACAATGTGAAACGCACGGCCAAGGCGCCGACAGTGTTGATCCTTGCCAGCTTTGTCATCGTAGTGGCGGGGATGAAGGCGGCCAGCTCCATCCTGGTTCCTTTTTTTCTGGCGGTGTTCATTGCAGTCATTTGCGCTCCACCATTGTTCTGGCTGCAACGAAAGGGTGTGCCGAAGGTCCTTGCGCTTGCTTTCATTCTGGTGGCCATCCTGGTTGTAGGATTCCTCTTTGGAGTATTGATAGCTCCTTCGCTGAATGATTTCTTGAAATCCCTTCCCGACTATCAAGAGCGATTATCGACCCATATTGCTGCTTTAGTAGGCTGGCTGCGCGAAAAGGGCGTTAACATTCCAGAAGAAGAGTTGCCGCGTATCCATCCGGGGTGGGTGATGAGCCTGGCAGGGGGTATATTCTCAGCCCTGACCAGTGTCCTCACCAATGCGTTTCTGATCCTGCTTACGGTCGTGTTCATCCTTCTGGAGGCAGCAGATTTGCCAAAGAAATTGCGGATCGTGTTAAAACACCCGGAGAGGTCGCTATCTACCATCGAGAAATTCGGCCAGAGCGCCAAGCGCTATTTGGTCATAAAAACCGTGATTAGCGCTACCGTTGGCCTTGTGATCTGGCTTTGGCTCTTAATCCTCGGGGTCGATTATCCGGTGCTCTGGGGGACGCTCTCGTTTCTGCTGAACTATGTGCCCAATATTGGCTCAATCATCGCCGCCCTGCCTGTTGCCCTTCTCGCTCTCGTCCAGTTAGGGGTGGGGCATGCCCTTCTAACCGTCCTTGGCTTTGTGGTCGTGCATATTGTTGTGGGTAATATCATAGAACCGAAACTGACGGGGAAAGGCCTGAGTTTATCGACGCTGGTTGTCTTCCTTTCATTGGTCTTCTGGGGATGGGTTCTGGGACCGGTCGGTATGATCCTCTCGGTGCCCATGACCAGCCTTGTCACGATCGCGCTGGAAAGTTATGAAGAAACACGGGGGCTCGCCATCATGCTGGGATCCGATACCGAGATTGAGTGGATCGAAGGGATGGAGACGGCGGATGCGATGAGGCGCGAAAAAAAGAAGGATCTATGAATATCAAACCGCTCAGTGTTCAGTCTTTGAAAGAGTAAATCAGAGATTCCCCTTTGCGAGACCTCGACGTAATGAAACGGACTCATTCGATGAGATTCAAACAGCTCAAAAAGATTTTCAAGAACTTCGGTCTCCTCTGGCAGGCTCTAAAGAAATTCAATGGTGACAATGGTTTTTTCTTATCATCGGGGATTGCCTTTAATGTCCTCATCAACCTGCTTCCTTTTATCATGTTGCTGTTGGCACTGGTTGGAACCTATCTCTACAATGCTCAAGAAGTGCTCAATCATATCCGTGCTTATTTCAGAGACGTGGCGCCGACAGTGGACCCAAAGATAATGGGAAACCTCATGGACCTCATCCAGAAGCGTCGGCTTGTGGGAATCCTCGGATTTGCGGGTTTACTCTGGACTTCCACATGGGTCTTCAGCTCCCTTCGGATAGCGCTCAATATCGTGTTCCGGGCGCAGAAAAGCCAGGGAATGCTGCGAGGAATAGGCGTTGATCTTTTGATGATTGTTTTGGTAGGAATCCTCCTCCTTGTGAGTATGATTCTCAGCCCCGTTGTCATGTTCCTGCAGAGTTACCAGGGGCAGATTCCCGTCGCTATGGGGCCGACGATTCAATGGATCCTGAAATACCTGCTCCCTTTTTTTCTCACCTGTTGCATGTTTTCTTTGATTTACAAAATCATCCCTAACAAAAGGGTTCACATCAAATCCGCCCTTCAGGCAGCCCTTTTTGCCAGCCTGCTCTGGGAGCTGGCAAAACATCTTTTCGCCTGGTATGTCGTCCATCTACCCATGTACTCTATTCTCTATGGCTCATTGAGCACTTTGGTCATCTTTGTTTTGTGGGTGTATTATTCTTCGACGATTCTCATCGTGGGAGGTGAGTTTGCTTATTTCCTAGAAGAAGATCGACAGAGATCAAAGGTCTGACAAGGTATCCTCATACTCCTCGGAGCTAACCGGTGTTGAAGTCGAGGTCATCAAGATAGTTGGAAGACACCTTCAGGGATTTATGAATGGCTGTTTTCGCAAAGATTCCGATCGTTGCGAAATGGAAGTCCGATCTTGCCAGATGCCTAAGAATATACCTCAATGAATAAAAACGACTCATTGCCTTGAAGGTCTCAATCTGCAGGGTGATTGGTGACATGAGCTGGGGTCTGAAAACTACATAGTGGGCGTCATACTTACTCCAGTCCGTATGGAGAAGTCTTCCGCTCTTCGTCATATCGTGAAAGAGTGGTGTTCCCGGCAGTGGTGTCAGAATCATGAACTGAACCGTGTCTATCCCAAGGCTTGTTGCAAAATCAGCAGTCCCGCGGATAGTCTCGACACCATCCGTGTCCGCGCCCAGGACGAACATTCCGTGGATATGGATACCGTGTTCTCTGACGGCCCTGATGCAGAAAATGATATCCTCCCGGTCCTGTTTTTTATTATACGCTCCAAGTGTCCGGGGATTGATGGATTCAAAGCCTATGTACAAAGTGTGGCAGCCCGAGTCAGCCATGAGGCGGAGAAGTTCCGGGTCCCTGGCAACATCTGGCCTCACCTGGGCGGACCATCGCATCTTAATCCCCTCTGCAATCATTCCCCTGAGGATTTCCTTAGTCCTCCTTTTGTTAGCCGCAAAGTTATCGTCAACAATGAACTTGATCGCCTTTGATACGAATGCCACATATTTCAACTCCTTCAGCGTTGCCTCAACGGATTTGAAACGGTAGCTTCTTCCAAACATGCTGATGACAGAGCAGAAAGTACAGTCATAGGGACAGCCCCTCGATGTCGAAACAGGATGGGGATTTGACCGGCTCCAGTTATGAACAAGGGAGAAGTCAGGCTCCGGGAAGCTGTCAAGATCTTCGATAAATTCTCTGGAGGGGTTGTGAACATTGCGCCCGTCCCTGTTCCGGTAAGAAAGGCCTCTGATGCTTGTTAATGCCGGGGTCCCTTTCTCCAGGTACTCCAGGAGTTCCGCAAGAGTATGCTCTCCTTCTCCCCGTATGACAAAGTCAGCATATTCCAGGGACTCATCGGGCAGAAACGTGGGATGTGTCCCACCTATAATCACAGGGATATCCAGGGCCTTGAGCCGTTTCGCTATTCTGTATGCCTTTATCACTGTAGACGTTATAGTCGAGATGCAGACGAGGTCAGAGCTCTCAATAAATGACCAATCGGGTTCGGCAACATTCTCAATAAATGCCTTTAGTTGGTATCCCCTTTCCCTGAGGATGGTAGAAAGTAACACAGCACCGAGTCGCGGTATGGGAAATTTGCTGAAGATATGAAGGCCGGGTGAGCCCGCTTCGATAAATGAAACTCTTTTGATAATCATCTTATTTTGATTCTATTCGATAGAATCTTTCAATGCAACCTCATGCCGCAGGGTTTTCTACTCATTCGCAGCATGCACTGAGAATCAATATGCGCTTACCTCTCGAAAAAGTCCTTCAGTAATTTGCGGGGGGAAATGTCTCCGGAGATTTCTGTCTTTCTCCGGCGGAAATATTTTCAGTATTCGATTCAAATGTAAAAATGCTAAAGATTCTTAACATTCATTCAATGGAGTAAAATTCTTGGATGATGATCGGTCTTGGCGCGGGATTGAAAAGTCTTTTTTTAAAAAAATTAATTGAAGCGGGTGGGGCCTTTTGATAAACTATTTGTGATACGGTGAGATTTACAGGGGGGGAATTAGCCCTCGGTTCCGCTGCAAATTCACTCAGGCTATGAGTGGTTGGAACTGTGAGAAAGATCATGAATGAGTCAATCCATCCGAAATTCCCCATGGCCTTCACGTTCAACGATGTAATCCCCGAAAGTTAAAAGGCAAGTTGTACTTGTCTCGACTACACGAGAAACCAGTCTCAAAAATACAGTATTTCTTATAAAAAAATGAGGGTATTACCTTATATACATTTTCGGCCATTTTTAAGGAAAATGATGTCTTATAACCTCCTAAAGTAGATTTAAATGGATGCACGAATTCTGTCCTCAGAAAGGAGTCGAACATGCTTTGGACCATATTTGTGATTCTCTTAATTTTGTGGCTGTTGGGATTTATTAGTGGCTATGCGGCTGGTGGACTTATTCATATCCTGCTGGTCATCGCTATCATCGTATTAGTGATCCAACTTATTCAGGGACGAAGATGATCGTATAGCGATTTGGACTCGTAAACCTGCTGACAACTCTCGCCTAAAAAAGGAAGGGAGGTGATACGGATCTTATCATAGACTCTTTTGTTTTTGGTGATCGCTGATTGGCCGACTGGATCGCCAAAGTATGTAATTGAAATTATCTCCACTAAAAGAAAAAAGGGAAGATATTATTTTTTTCTTAAAAAAAAGAGGAGAGGAGAAAAATGTCATGGGAATCATCCTGATCGTGATCTTGATCATCGTGCTCATCGGCGTTCTGCCCACCTGGCCCCACAGTAAGTCCTGGGGACCTTATCCCAGCGGCGGAATCGGATTGATCCTCCTGATCTTGATCATCCTGTTACTACTGGGGCGAATCTGAGGTGGCCTTGAGGCACATGAATTAGTCCTTATCACCAACGATAGAAAAAGCAGATATTTCCAGCCTAATTCGTTTTTCGCCATAGAGCAAAAAGGAAGGAGGTAAGTTATGGGAAATGAAGAAAGTGGCTGCCGTACAGGTTCTGCTATACTTGCGTTTTTCATCGGAGGATTGGTTGGTGCGGGTGTCGCCCTTCTATTAGCTCCTCGGTCTGGGAGGGAAATCAGGCAAAAGATTAAAGAACTGGCAGACGAGGCTAAAGAAAAGGCAGCCAAATATGCTGAGGAGGTAAAAAGCAAGGTGACCTCTACCGTGGAAAAGGGTAAAGAGCTTGTCGAAGAAAAAAAATCCTTAATCACAACGGCTGTGGAAGCTGGCAAGGGGGCATACGTAAAAGAGAAAGAAAAACTGGGAAAGGGTTAATAGACCTTTGGTCAATTCGGGTAAGTTTTCCCGTCGCTTAAAGAAATTTTAAAAGAGATATTTTAAGAAAATAGGCGGGTAGACTGAAAACACCTTCCAAAGTCTACCTGCCTATATATCAATCGACATTAAGCTAAGCCTATTTTTCATGGAAAATAACTCACCCGACAAAACCTAAAACTTCGTGAGGAGGGGGCGGAAAGCGGCGGGTCTCTCAAGAAGATTCCCGAGCTGCCGAAGGATGGATTTTCGGTGAGTTCGGCTTTTTTCTTTTAGGCGGAACGACATTCCTTACATGATTGGGATTATCCTTAATTACAAAATTTATGGATCCTCTGAAGATTGACCAGAAATGTCTTGAATCTATTAGTCCTTGTTTGTTGGAGAAAGGTATTAACCTCTCCCTCGAAGAGGTGCATGATGGTAGCCGATCTGAGCAAGGATGAAATTCTTTACGGGTATGTAAACCGATTGATAACTCAGGCCGAAAGGATCCTCGACATAGACCCCGGCTTAACAGAAAGGGAGATCCTCAAGGTCGTAGCGAGGACCATCGTGGAATATTTTGGTGCGGAGGTCGCAAGCATACGGATTCCCGATCCTGAAAGTCATTTTTATGAAGTAGTGGTTTCTCACAATGGATGAAGGTAAGGAAGCTTCAAAACCCTAGAAACAAGTTTTTATCAAACGCCCATCCAAGGGAGGAGAAACTCGCCCCCGATAGTCTTTACTTTAATTAGGAGAAAATACATGGCTGATTTGAATTCATTTTATTCTCGCTGGTCGCACTGTATGCTCAGCATACTTAGGATCGTTTCAGCACTGCTCTTTATGCAGCATGGAGCCCAGAAGCTCTTTGGCTTCCTTGCCCCGATGCAAGCCACATCGCATCCTCTCCTCTCACTAATGGGTATTGGAGGGGTGCTTGAATTTTTCGGCGGCCTACTTTTAGTTTTGGGGCTGTTCACCCGCCCTGTTGCATTTGTCTTGTCTGGGGAGATGGCAGTGGCCTACTTCATGGTGCATGCGCCAAAAGGGTTCTGGCCCCTTCAAAATGGAGGTGACCTGGCATTTCTCTGGAGTTTTGTGTTCCTTTACATAGCCGTAGCTGGCGGAGGAGCATGGAGCCTGGATCGCCTCTGGTTTGGTAAAAGATGTTGATCACACCCGTGAAAGCCGTAATGGTATGGCAGCCACTACTTCTTGTTGAAAGAGAACCTCCGGCAATGCTGACACATATCCATTCTTTCGGGCGGTAATCAACAAGCAATTATCCTTCCAATTTTGAGCACTATTAGGTGGAAGAGTTAGCCTAGCAGTATTTGTCAATTTAAGTCTTTATTAGGCAATCTTTTTACCAGGTTCAGGCGGAGCTACCGCATAAACCTCATCCACTCTTATAGTTCCGACTGCCCTGATATCCAGCTTTATCTTTTCTTTCACCTCTTTGGCAAATCTATCAAAGAGTCCCCCAGAGGTCTGAAACCCCTGAAAGGTGCCTTTTATCTGATAGCCTGTCACAGGGTCCATCCTAATAGCTAAGGCTGCCACTTTTTTATTAACTTTCAAGTTCTGATTGGTCTTATCTCCGAATATGTCGGCAAAGGCTATTAGCTCTTCATCTAAAGCCCTCAGACTTCCCTTTGGCACTGCATCGATTTCTAAAATGGTGCCAGCTGTAGCCAAAACTTTAACACTCTTAGGATCATTAAATACATCCATCACTTCTTTTGACATCTTGGCCATGATCTTACCTCCTAATCTTGCCCCCTTACTTTTCTGTTTTTTTGGAATCAGCTTTTAAAGTTACATTATATTTGGTGATAGAGGAAAGTCAAAGGATTTTTAGAAGCAGTAGATTCTAAGGGGATCTTTGGGGTCGAGGGAGATAGCCCATCCCTCAATACAACATAAAGTAATAGGAATCTTACCTGAGCAGTAAGCTCGCTTTCTAACCGTAATCCTTAACCTCCATGATTATCTTCTACTAAAGAGTAGGTGAACTAAACAACTCCCTTTCTCAACCCTTCCTTCCTTGAAATGTTGTTTTTCACTTTCTACTCTTCTATGCAACATTTCAACCACAAATCAGCAAGAGGGGTTAAACTTTCCGAGGAAATTTTTCCCTTGACGGTCAATACACCTAATAGTATTTTCTAACTGTTTTGTCCACCTGTCCCTAATTAACCTTCAGAAAGCAGAAGGACGTTGTATCTCTGCTGCAAGTCAGCTTTCAAGGCAGAGCAACTGCCTGAAGGCCTGAACAGGGTGGGACTGGTCCTTCGATAACATGGATCCTCATTTTCGAAAGAAGCTCATAATTATTTCCGCCGTCATTGTGCTCGTGATAGTGATGGCAATAGTTCTCCTCGTCGGCCTGTCGAACCTTATCATAAAGCAGCAACTGGAACGGGCACTGGGAGCCAATTTCAGAGTGGAGAGGATATCCCATAGCTGGAACAGTGTCGAGGTCTACGAACCAAGGTTTCTAAAGGACGGCCAAACTGTAGCATATGCGAAGAGAATCATCTTGAAGGCTCATTTTCTCACCCTTTTAAAACCGGGTTTCTCCATTTCCAGTGCAGTCCTTGAAGAACCTTCCATGAAGCTGGAGGTCAGACAGAGCGGGGAGTGGGTGGTATCGATCTTCATCGAAAGGAAACAGGAAGCCCCATCCACCTCTAAGCCCAGGTCCCTGTATGTCAAGCAGATCGTGGTCAAAGATGGCACGCTCTTTTTTCAGGATCACCGGCTCCAGGAGCCGAATAGCGCCGAGGCGCAAAAGATCAATGTACGCCTGGACGATTTTTCCCTCCCGTTCAAGAATGCGCCCTCGAAGTTTACACTGCAGCTCCAGCTGGTCGGCAAGTTGATTTCTGGGTCCGTGACCAGCAGCGGGACATTCTATTTTGGAACAAAAGGCATCAACATCAAATTTGTAGGGGAGAAGATGGCCTTTTTTGATACGAGTGCCGCTGGGCCGGTATCCCGTGTGCAGAGCATAAGCTTCACGGCGACTTCGGAAGGAATTCCGGCAAAACCCTTTTTCTTCTCGGATCTCGTTTTGACAAAGCCGCATGTCCGGTTGGAGAGTGATCGGAAAGGAAATATTATAAGTCCGCTCCCGGGCGTCACACCGAAGCAGATTCGCGCTGAAAAGCAGCGAGGGACCACGGTGCAGGTCGAAGTGAAGAACCTCAACATTGTAGGCGGGGAACTGATCTACCTTGACGGAAAGATCGCGAGGCAACCATATCCCGTCCGGCTCACCGACATTGCGCTCAACGCGGATTACCTTTCCTTACCTCCCGAAGACCAATATACAACGTACCAGCTTTCCGCCCACATACCCGGAAACCAGAGCACGGGCGTACTGACCTCGTCCGGAAGAACAGACTTGAAAACGCTCGACACGAATAGCAAGATTTCGCTTCGCGATCTCGATCTTACCAGTCTGAAACCGTACCTGGTGAAACAGGGGGACATCGACCTTTCACGGGGCTTTCTCGACCTGAGCATAGACCTCAGCATAAAGAAAAAGATGATTTATGCGCCAACGCACACCGTTATCAAGAATCTGGCGTTTGTTACCGGCAAGGGCCTGAAAGACGAGTTTCTGGGCATACCTAGGTCACTGATCGTGAAAGAGCTGGAGACAAACAACCACCAGATCGTTTTTGATTATATGCTTGAAGGGAGCCTTGAGAACCCGAAATTCAAAATCCAGGAAAACCTGGCCAAACGCTTCACGATCGGGCTTGCCAAAAGCCTTGGGCTGTCCGTCATAGACGCGGGGGAGACGGTGATCATCCAGGGGGGCTGGGCAACACATGGCGTCGGGGAGGGGCTGAAGGAGTTGCAGAAGCTCTTCAAATAGTATTGGAATGAAGAGTAGTAGGAGATAGAAACAATAACCAAAAGGGACGAAGCGCAACTGCCTTTTTTATAGACTGCGAATTACGATATTGAGGAAGTTTCAATATCTGCCATCTATCATCTGTTTTCGATACTTCAAAAAAGTAACGATCTGATTTTCATTCACCTGGGATACGTGATTTCTACCTGACCTTCCCCCGAATTTGTGGACACGCCTGAAGATTTGAATCAGGACCGTGGTCATGGTGATGAACACCACGACCATGATAGCGAACACCGTTGATAGGGAGGGGTTACAAATTAAAGGAATAACAAGGTGACTTTACTGGTTGATGGATCAGCCACCGATGACGCTATGTTCAAAGTCATCCGAGGTGCTAAAGATCATATTAATTTCGAAACCTATATCTTTGAGGATGATGAAGTCGGCCGTCGTTTTGCGGATTTGCTTTTAACTTAGAGCGCTTGGCTTGTCCCCACGGTTTTTTCTATTCTAAACTCCCAGTAGTCCTGTGATCACGAAAATCAGCAGGAACCCCAGAAGTGTGAATGCTATGGAAACCAGCGGGTGGTTCTTCTCATGGGCTTGCGGAAGCAGATCCGAAGATCCCAAATAGAGGAATCCTCCGGCAAAAAACGGCAGGAACAATATGAGATAATACTCAGGGATCCTGATCACGAGGGTAGATAAGACACCCAGGATGGGAGTAATGGCATCCACCAGGAGCATCTTAATCGAAGATCTCAAGGAGTTTCCCGAATTCAGCATGACCGTCACGGTGTTCAGGCCATCCGAAAAATCATGGGCGATGACTGCGAATGCCACGACGATACCCACATGGAATTCGAGCTGGAATCCTATTCCGATTGCCAATCCGTCCATGAAGCTGTGAGCAGAAAGCTCTGTAGCCCCGAAAAACCCTCCTCGATGGTGATGGACGTTGCTGCATGTCCCGTCGGGAAGGCATATCCTGTGAACGGAAAAATAGCGTTCGAGTATGAGGAGGAATATGAAACCTACGGCGGTGACGTACATGACGTGCTCGAGCGGCACCCCGGCATTTGTCGCCAGCCGGAAGGTCTCCGGAAGCAGATCAAAAAGGGAGACTGCTATAAGAACCCCGGCCGCAAAAGCCGCCAGCATCCCGACACTCTTCCTGTACCACACGGCAAACAACCCGCCCGCCATTGTGGAAAAAAATGTAATCGCACCGAAAATGATTGGAAACATATTCATGCATCCACTCGCTCTTGCTGGTGGAAATCCTTATATCATGCCAGCTATAAGATAACATTATTATAGTATAGAAGCAGGTTCCCTTACAATCTTGTTGATCGCATAGGAGCCCCTTAATCTGGACCGCGGCCTTAGTAGCGCATGGCCTAATCTTTGGTCTCAATGAGGGCAGACATCTACAATTTAGGCTCCCTTGTTCCAGGTCTCGCCATGTGATAAGATGAAGAGGAATTGTAAGCTTCCCGTAGAGTCTGAAGGATCTCCAGGGTTTATTCAGGGTTAAATCCCTGATTTCCACACAGCAATCAATCCACTTCATCGCCTTCCGACGGGGCCGCTGGAAAGGGAAAACTTGCAGGCTGCAAACCGGCGACTACTGGAGATGAACGAGAGAGCGTGATCCTGAGGCCGGCATGGCAAAGTACGATTTACAACAAGTCTAATTCTATCTATGGTACCATGATGCGGGACGGCTCTTTGCTATCTCCGAAGCGGGAGAGGATCGTCCTCTCAGGATTGTTTTAATCACTCATAGGGGAGAGGAATATGGCATCCAACGGAAAAAAAGAACCAGTAGAAGATCTAAAAGATAAGTTACGTTCCTTCTTCGGTCCCCGAGACCCCCAGAAAAAGAAGGATGCCTTGCCCCCTAAGGCTCATTTCAGCATCTGGTACTTCCTGATGGCCTTCCTTTTGTTTATCTACCTGCAACAATACTTTCTCTCTCGAAAAAAAGTGGAGACAATTCCTTACGGCCAATTTAAACAATACGTGGCCGAAGGCAACGTGAGTAAATTAACCATTGGTCCGGAAAACATCACCGGAACGCTCACAGGAAAAGAAAAGAAGCCGGGCCAGCAGTTCACTACCATTCGTGTGGATGATCCTGGCCTAGTGAAAGAACTAGACGAGCACAAGGTCGATTATTCCGGACGCTATGAGAGCAAATTCCTGAGCAGTATTCTCTCCTGGATCCTCCCCATCGGCATCATGTTCCTCATCTGGAGGTTCGCCATGAAAAAGATGGGGCCGGGGATGGGGGTCATGTCTTTTAGCAAGAGCAAAGCCAAGATGTTTGCCGAGAATGAGACCCGGGTCACTTTTGCCGATGTCGCTGGAATCGATGAAGCCAAAGAAGAGCTCCAGGAAGTAGTGGAATTTTTGAGCAATCCCGGAAAATTCCAGAAACTGGGGGGGAGAATCCCCAAAGGGGTGCTTCTGGTTGGCGTGCCGGGGACCGGCAAAACCCTTCTGGCCAGGGCCGTGGCCGGGGAAGCAAAAGTACCTTTCTTCAGCATCAGCGGGTCTGAGTTTGTCGAGATGTTCGTCGGTGTGGGAGCTGCGCGCGTTCGCGATCTTTTCTCTCAGGCCACGAAGCAAGCCCCCTGCATCATCTTCATCGATGAACTGGACGCATTAGGGAAAGCCCGGGGAATGAACATCATGGGTAGGAATGACGAACAAGAGCAGACTCTCAATCAGCTTCTGGTGGAGATGGATGGATTCGAGACGAATAAAGGGGTCATCATCATGGCCGCCACCAACCGGCCCGAAATCCTGGACCCTGCCTTGTTGCGCCCGGGGCGGTTTGATCGTCAGGTCCTGGTAGACCGGCCGGATATCAATGGGCGGGAAGCCATCCTGAAGATTCATTCCAAGAATGTTCTTTTAGGTCCCAATGTGGATCTCCGAAAGATCGCTGGCCGCACCCCAGGCTTTGTGGGAGCTGACCTGGCCAACCTTGTCAATGAGGCCGCCTTGTTGGCTGCACGGAAAAATAAGGAAGTGGTAGAGGCGGCAGATTTCGACGAGGCCATCGACCGGGTGGTCGGGGGTCTGGAGAAAAAGAACCGGGTGATGAATGCGCAGGAGAAAAAAATTGTTGCCTTTCATGAATCCGGACATGCAATTGTGGCTGAATCCGTAGAGCATGCCGACCGCGTGGCCAAAATCTCGATTATTCCCCGGGGGATTGCGGCTCTCGGATACACCCAGCAGCAACCCACGGAGGACCGATATTTAATGACTCGCTCGGAGCTACTGGACCGGCTCGCTGTTCTCCTAGGAGGGAGGGTAGCGGAGGAACAAGTTTTCGGAGAAATCTCCACAGGGGCTCAAAACGACTTGCAGCGGGCGACGGACATTGCCCGGTCCATGGTCACGGAATATAGCATGAGTGATTCCTTGGGACTGGCGACCTATGAGCGCCCCCGTCAGCCTATGTTCTTGCCAGAGGGTTTTGCTCCCAGTAAGACATACAGTGAAAAGAAAGCTGCCCAAATTGATGATGAGGTCACCCGCGTCATCGAGGAAGCCCATCAAAGGGTGCAGGGAATCCTGTCCGCTCGCCGGAAAGTTTTAGACGAATTAGCCCACCTCCTTTCCCAGGAAGAGGTCGTGCAAGGGGAGCAGCTCAGAAAGATGCTGTCCGAATCCAAACCCGGGATGCCAGCAACGTTGCCCGAGTAAGGTTGGATTGACTCTCTTCCCTAAGCATACCAAGTTCTCCTAAACTCGGGCTCAGAGGGTGCCTTTTCATGATTACCGAGTCATTTTTTTTCGTTGACATTTTGTTTTGAACTTATGATATTACCCGAGCGGCCAAGTTGGCCAAAGGGGCTCTTTATTGGCGTTTCAAAAGCAAAGAGGACGACTTAAAAAGTCCAACACGGAGTTGAGAGCAAATTCAAAAAAGTTTATAAAATATATCAAAACTTCCTTTTCGATCTAACTCTCCAAGGGAAAAAGGAAAAGGTTTTTAAAAAGGAGATTGCTGAGGATCTCAGCGCCCTCGTCATTATCGCATTCCATGGGGATATTGCTCCAATGGTCTATGGATAAGGGTGAGATTAATTTCGATGACATGGACGAAGGGAGAAGATGATGGATTTTGAACTGACGAATCGGCAAAAGCAGATCCGTTTGGCTGCGCGGGAATTTGCGGAAGGAGAGTTTCCAGGGGTTGCCCGTGAATATGATCGCCGTGAGGAATTTCCAAAAGAACTTTGGAAGAAGGCCTGTGGACTGGGATTTATCGGTCTCTTTCTCAAAAAAGAATATGGAGGCCTTGGATTGGGCTTTCTTGAATTTGCTATGGTGATGGAAGAATTTTGGAGGGTGGACCCAGGATGTGGGAATATTTTACTGACGGCCTTCGGGGCGGAACTGATCCAGCTCTATGGAACTGAAGAGCAAAAGAAGAAATACCTCCTCCCTCTGACAAAGGGAGAAGCGATTATGGGGACTGCCATCACGGAGCCTGATGCAGGAAGCGACATCCTTTCCATTTTGACCTTAGCCAGAAAAGACGGAGAAGCTTATGTGATCAATGGATCAAAACAGTTCATCACCAATGGAAGCATTGCCAATTATCTCGCCGTGTTTTGTCAGGTGCAACCGGAGGCAGAATCGAAACTCAAGAGATTCGGTGTCCTGCTTGTGGAGACAGATCGTCCCGGATTTAGTGCTTTGAAAATCACCGGGAAAATGGGTATCCGGGCATCTGATACTGCAGAGGTCCGGTTCAACGAGGTGCGAGTTCCAAAGGAGAACCTCATCGGAACGAAAGAAGGAGAAGGATTCTCTCAGATAATGCAACTTTTCAATATTAACCGAGTGATCGCTGCCTCTCAGGGTGTCGGCGTTGCACAGGGCGCTCTGGATAAAGCCGTCCAATATGTGAAGAAGCGGAAACAGTTCGGGCAACCCCTCGGTGCTTTTCAGGCGGTTCAGTTTAAAATCGCAGAGATGGCTACCTGGGTCGAAGCGGCACGTACTCTTTGTTATCAAGCGGCATGGATGCTCGATCATGGCAAGGTGGAGCCCAAACTGATTTCCATTGCTAAGTATTTAGCCGGGGAGGTTGGAGTCAAAGTGGCCAATGAGGCCCTTCAACTTCACGGTGGGTACGGCTACATCGCGGACTACGATATTGAGCGTTTTTACAGGGACGCCAAGATCGTCGAGATCTACGAGGGCACCAAAGAGATCGAAAAAAATACAATTGCCAGGGAGTTACTGGGAAAGCTTTGAAAGCGGGACGAGATCAGTTTTCAAACTGCTCTGTTGGGCATGGAGGAGAAAAGATGAAAGAGGTGGTGATCGTGAGTGCGACGAGGACACCTATTGGAGATTTTGGCGGTTCGTTGAAAGATGTCTCTGCCACTTCTTTGGCGATGACGGTGATTGACTCCTCTCTCCAGCGGGTGGGAATTGAAAAGAAGTCAGTGGGGCAGGTGATCATGGGGAATTGCTTTGAGCCGCTTGATCAGAATGTTGCAAGGATTGCTGCCGTCAAGTGCGGACTGCCCCTCGAAACGCCTGGCTTCACTATTGTCGTCAACTGTGCGTCTGGAATGCAGGCGATGATCTGTGGAACCCAGGCGATTCGAGACGGAGATGTGGATGTTGTCATCGCCGGAGGGGTGGAGAGCATGAGCACCGCTCCCTATATATTAACGACGACCCGCTGGGGCCAGCGCCTTCAGCATGGGCAATTGATCGATATGTTATGGAGAGCCATGCAAGAGTATCCGATCGGAGTCGGAATGGGATTGACCGCGGAGAATCTTGCGGAAAAGTACGGGATTTCAAGAGAAGAGCAGGATCGGTTTTCATTGATCAGCCAACAGAGAGCCTGTCAGGCGATTCAGGAAGGAAAATTTAAGGACGAAATAGCTCCTGTCTCTATTGCCCAGAAAAAAGGAGAGGCCAAAGTTGTGGATACCGATGAGCATCCAAGGCCTGATGTGACACTGGAGAAGCTGGCCAAGCTGCCCCCGGCCTTTAAGAAAGGTGGAACCGTGACAGCGGGAAATTCATCCGGGCTGAATGATGCTGCAGCGGTTACCGTTTTAATGTCGAGAGAAAAATCGAAAGAGATGGGACTGAAGCCATTGGCTAAAATATTGAATTACGCGATCGTTGGAGTGGATCCATCCTATATGGGCATCGGGCCCGTTGCTGCCACTCAGAAGGTATTAAGAAAAGCAGGTCTTTCTCTCAAGGATATCCAGCTCATCGAGATCAACGAAGCCTTTGCCGCTCAGTATCTTTCCTGCGAGAAAGAATTAGGTCTCAATCGGGATATCGTCAATGTGAACGGAAGTGGCATCGCTCTGGGTCACCCGGTAGGGGCAACCGGATGCCGGCTGGTTGTGACGCTTGTTCATGAGATGGCAAAGAGAGATCTCGCCCTGGGGCTTGCAACGCTTTGCGTCGGAGGAGGATTGGGGTTCGCCATGGTGATTGAGAGGGAGTGAGCCTCGAATTTGAGTGAGAGATTATTTCTAACAGTTTAAAGGTGGAGAATCGATGAAACGCTTGGGCAGCAAAATGGACTGGGAGATCGTAAAGGAAGAGGGGCCGGACTTCAAAGGTGAGATCTTTAAAAATAGGCCTAAGGATGTTGTGGAGATGTTGGAAAATACCGTCAAGAAATATCCGGACAAAGTGGGTTTTATCGGTGGCGACTGGCGTTTTACTTTCAAAGAATTTGACAGGATTGTGAACAGGATTGCAGCCGGACTGGAAAAACACGGAGTCAAACGGGGAGACCATGTGGCTGTGCTCTTGGGCATACAATTGGAGTTCGCCGTAAGTTTTTTTGCGTTAATGAAGCTGGGAGCAATCATCGTACCTCTTAATACCCGATTTAAAGGCGAGGAATTAGCCTATGAGATAAACGATTCGGAGAGCAAGCTATTGATTGTTGATGAGGAATACTGGCCCTTTATTGATTCTGTGAGGGGACAGCTGAAAACGATTCAGAAGATTTTTTTCAACGGGGCTCATACCCCCGAGGGAACAATCTCTTTTTCATTATTAAAGGAAAATAAAGAAGAGGTCTTTACAAGGGCTGCCTTATCCGAATCGGATGACGCGGCGATCATGTATACTTCGGGCACGACAGGGAAACCGAAAGGGGCGATCCTCCATCAGCGTGGCTTCGTATTAACGGCGATGCTGGTGAGCGACTTTATCCAATTTGAGCCTGGAGATAAGATGATTTGCTGCATTCCACTTTTTCATATCACCGGCCTCTCCTGTTTAATGCTTCCACCCATTTTCAGCGGGGTGGCATGTGTCTACATGAGAACATTTAAGACCAAGGATTTTTTGGAGATCATAGCCAAGGAAAAGGTGACACAATATATGGGTGTCATCAATGTGATCTGGCTCATGGTCAATCACCCCGATTTCGATCGCTATGATTTTTCTTCCTTCAGGACTGTCCTCTTCGGCGGCTCTCCTGCCACAGAGGAGATGGTCAGGGGTATCTTTAGTAAACTACCTCATATTGGAATTAGCGTGGGATATGGGTTGACGGAATGCTTTGCAATTTGTACGTCGACACCCTATGAAGATGCTCTTCGGAAAATAAAGGCCGTCGGTCAATGTCTCCCAACGATGGATGCAAGAATCGTCGATGACCGAGGAAATGAAGTGCCGACCGGAAACATCGGTGAGATTGTATTAGATGGCGCAAAAGTCTTTAAAGGATACTGGAAGAAACCGGAGGCGACGAGGGCAACCATTGTCGATGGCTGGGTTCACACGGGCGATATCGGCAAAATCGACGAAGAGGGTTTTGTTTACATATTGGATCGAAAGAAAGATATGATTAACCGGGGGGGAGAAAAGATATATTCCCTGGAAGTTGAAAATGTGATATGTGACAATCCGAAGGTGTTGGAGGTCGCCGTCGTCGGAGTGCCCGATACCGTGATGGGCGAAGTCGTAAAGGCCTGCATTACGTTGAAACCGGGTGACAAAGCGACTGAAGAGGAGATTAAGAAATTTTGTAGCGAGCGCCTGGCCGACTTCAAGGTTCCGAAGTATGTGGAATTTATGGATGTCCTCCCAAGAAACCCCGCAGGCAAAGTGAGCAAGCCAGAACTGCGGTATGTCCCGCATAAGGTAACTGGATGAGCGAGGCGATCATAAAAATTCCCGGTGACGGATGCGTGACCTGATACAAATGCATTGAATTCTTTGGAGAAGAGAGATGGGACTTAGAAATGCAAAGCAATATATTGACAGCCTTCGGGATGGGCGTGAAGTCTATATCCACGGCGAGCGGGTGGAGGATATCACAAAACACCCCTCGTTGCGGAAAGCGATCGATCACGGCGCGATCGATTACGAACTGGACCAAAGACCGGAGCTACGCCCCCTTCTTGTCGCGAAGTCACCCCAAACCGGAAATGAAATCAGGCGTTATTTTGAGCTTCCGCGGACGGCCGAGGACCTGCTGAGAAGACAAGAACTGATTGAAACGACGACAAGAAACGGTGGATCGGTCGTCATCTTCATGAAAGAGATCGGCACGGACGCCCTCAATGCCCTCAACATGGTCTGCTATGACATGGATAAGAAGTTCGGGACCAGCTATTCGGATAGGGTTGCGGATTATAGGCAGTATCTCGAGGAGAACGATCTAAGTATGTCAGGCGCCGTGACGGATGTAAAGGGGGACCGAAAACTCAGACCATCGCAGCAGGAGATGCCGGACTATTATCTGAGGGTGGTCGACCGGCGCAAGGAGGGGGTGATCGTGCGGGGAGCAAAGGTACATACGACTTCTGCACCCATCACCAATGAGCTCATCGTCCTGCCAACGAGAGCGATGACAGAAAGCGATAAAGATTACTCCATCGCCTTTGGAATTCCCGTTAATACAAAGGGTGTGAAGATTATTTCCCGGCCTGAAAGGGGCGATCTGGGTGGGTTTGACTATCCTTTGAGCTCACGCCACGTGACCCTGGAAGCCATGACGATCTTTGATGACGTGTTTGTGCCCAATGAAAGAATATTTATGGACGGTGAATGGGGATTTGCCGGTGCCCTGGCCAACTGTTTTGCGACCTGGCACCGATTTACCGGTATTTCGTATAAGTACCCTTTTGCCGAATTAATGATTGGGGCCGCCACGTTGATCAGCGATTACAATGGCGTCCCCCACGCGTCACATATCCAGGACAGAATTACGGAGCTGGTGATTTATGCCCAATCGATCAAGACGTTCGGCCGAGCTGCCGCGCTAGAATGTGTGATGACTGAGAATGGGGTCGCCTATCCTAACCCGCTGCTTTGCAACATCGGGAAGTACATCTTTGCCGCCGATTATCATACTTCGATGAAAGCGCTCCAGGAGGTAGCAGGAGGTCTGGTCGTCACGGGCCCGACCGAAGCCGATTGCAAAAATCCGGCGACACAGGGATTCATCGAGAAGTATCTTGGAGGAAGAAAAGGCGTAGACGCCATAAACAGACTGAAAGTGATGAAGCTGATCCGGGATATGGGTTCTACCGAAGGGGCCGGTGAATGGTGGGTTGGGACCCTGCATGGCGAGGGTTCCCTTCAGGCACAGAGACTCTCCATCGGAAGAGAATTTGACGTGAAGAGATGCGTGGACTATGTGAGGACACTGTTGGAAATTAAGTAATGAGATTTCTGAACGAAGGCTCGCTGAGAAAGCTAATGTTCAATTCTATCGAAAAGGAGAAAGGAGGTGCGGAGAACGTTTACCACACCCCGGATTTAAATCTTGAAAGGAGGCATTTCATTATGAAGAGTACCATCGTGAAGTTTTTTCTCGCTCTCTGGATCCTGTCACTGGTTCTCTGTTTTCTTCCAAAGCCGGGCATTTCAGCAGACATCAGGCTAAAGTATGCCAGCTTTTTTCCACCCACTCATGCCTTTGCTCTTTTATCCGATCAATGGTGCAAAGAGTTGGAGAAGAGAACGAATGGACGCGTTAAGGTTGGTTTTTTTCCTGCTGGCACGCTCGTGACGGCCAACCAGACCTATGACGGTGTCGTGAAAGGCATTGTTGACATTGGTTTAAGCATCATGTCTTACACGCCGGGAAGGATGCCCCTCTCTGAGGTAATCGTTCTTCCTCTCGGATACAAGACGGGCGGCCAGGCGACACGCATGGCCAATGCGTTTTATCAGAAATTCAAACCGAAGGAATATGATGACGTGAAATTGTTTTATCTTCACGCCCATGGTCCGGGCTTTTTCCACACGAAATCCCCAGTCAACAAGATCGAGGATCTGAATGGCCTCCGGATCAAAAGCGATGCAAACACATCGAAGGTGGTCATGGCTGCCGGAGCCACGCCCACGACGATGCCCATGCTTGAAACATATGATGCTCTCAAAAGGGGTCTCGCGGACGGCGTGCTCCTTCCCATCGAAACATTGAAGGGCTGGAAGTTCGGAGAGGTCTGCAAATACACTTATGTCAACCACGGCAATGCATATGCGAACGGCTTCTTCATCGCTATGAACAAAGATAAATGGAACTCCCTTCCAAAAGACATTCAGCAGATCATCGACACGCTGAATGAAGAGTGGTTTCAGAAGCAGGCCAAGCTTTGGACCGATGTAGATGTGGAGGGGCTTGAATTCGCAAAGAATACGGGCCAGAAAATCGTCTATGCAACTCCGGAGGAAGAAACAAAGATGAGGGAGAGGATGAAGCCGATTCTCGATGCTTATGTGAAGAGCATGAAAGAGAAGGGCCTCCCGGGCGAAGAGGTACTGAAGTGGTGCCAGGATTATCTGAAGACGGCACCTGCTAATTAATAAGATGATTATTGGTTTGGGGACAAAGATGATTGCCCCCAAACCTGCCCTGTTCTTTCAGGAGGAGACAATGGATGCCTGGTCTGTCTTCGAGCGAAAACTTTGCAGATCTCTTCTGTTGATATCGGGATTGACCCTTGCCTTTATGCTGCTGTTCACGTTAACGGACGTAGTGATGAGGGCCTTCGGCAAACCGATCGTAGGAGACTACGAGGTTATCTCGTTCTTAGGCGCGGTGGTGGTCGGTTTTGCCATTCCCTATACAAGCCTGCTTAAGGGACACGTCATCGTCGATTTTCTGTTAGAGAAACTGCCGAAAAACGCGAAGGCTGGGATGGAGGTTGCCACGCGAATCATGGGAATAGCCCTCTTCCTCTGGATGGGCTGGAACTTTGTGGACATGAGTCTGGACCTCATCAAGTCAAAGGAAGTTACCCCGGTATTCAGGCTGCCTTACTATCCGATTTCATTTGGTCTGGCATTCTGCTGCATCGTCCAGTGTTTTACTCTTTTTTCGCAGATTAAGAAGATTGTCGGAGGCCGGCATGGATGAAATCACGGCAGGAATTCTTGGTATATGCATTCTGATGGTCATGTTCTTAACTGGCATCGAACTGGGATACGGGATGGCCATCATCGGTTTTATCGGCATTGGTTATCTCGGGACATGGAGCGCAGCCTCCAACCAGGTTGTCAAAGATTTCTTCGACACGTTCACCTCCTACGGGTTCACCGTCATTCCTCTTTTCGTCCTCATGGGTCAGGTTGCCTCGAACTCAGATATTGCCAAGAAGCTCTATAATTCGGCGGAGAAATTCGTGGGACACATCCCCGGAGGCCTGGCCATGACGACTGTGGTCGGTGCGACACTTTTCAAGGCGATGTGCGGCTCGACGCTTGCGACCTGTGCCACGTTTGCAGGCATCGCCATTCCGGAAATGACACGATTGGGCTACAACAAAAAACTTTCTACAGGTGTGGTCGCTTCCGTGGGTACCCTGGGCATGCTTATTCCTCCAAGCATTCCGCTGATGATCTTCGGCATCGTCACCGAGCAATCCATAGGTAAACTCTTTCTCGCCGGCATCATCCCCGGTTTAATTATTTCGCTTTTCTTCATTTTCGTTATCTACGGCTGGGTCAGGATCAACCCGTCCATTGCCCCGTCGTCACCAAGATCGACGTGGGGAGAAAGAATTAAATCGTCTCCGGAATTCCTATGGGTTGGGGTCATCTTCGTTGTGGTCATCGGGGGACTCATGAAAGGGTGGTTCTCACCCACGGAGGCAGGAAGCATCGGGACCGCAGCGGTGCTGATATTAGCCTATGCCAAGAGGGCATTCCCGTTTGGAAGGTTGGTGAAAGCCTTCGAGGAATCTCTTCGAACGGCCTGTATGGTGCTCATTTTGATTGCGGGTTCTGTTGTGTTCGGTCATTTTCTGACCGTGACGGAGATCCCTAAGATCACCGCGGACTGGGTGAGTGGGTTACCCATCAACAGGAATCTCATCATGATACTCATCATCTTCGTTTACCTGATCGGCGGCTCGTTTATAGATGACCTTGCCTTCATGATCCTCGCAACCCCCATTTTTTATCCCGCCGTCCTGAAGCTGGGCTTTGACCCGACATGGTTCGGGATCATGATCGGCATTACCCTCATGATTGGCGTGATCATACCGCCTGTGGCCATTTCCGTCTTCATTGTCAAAAATATAACAGGGGAGCCATTCAACTTGATTTACGCGGGCGTCACTCCGTTTCTGCTGAGCCTTGTTGCTTGTGCAACACTTCTCTTTTTCTTCCCGGAGATTGCCACGTTCCTGCCCAATATCATGAAGTAAGGGTATTCACTTACCGCGGAGGCTTTGTCCGGTGTATTCTATACCGAAGTCACCGCTCAATGAAGAGTGGAAGACAAGCGAGATTGGCGAGAATCCTATCGCAGGATCTGTCGTAAACCTCAAAGGGGGTAGACCATGGGTTTCAAAGTCGTAAACATTTTCGCCTTGCCGGGAGCGGATTTTGGAGATGAACTGCTCAACTCCCTTGATGCCACGCTCGTCAAGGGAGTGTGGAAAACGGAAGAGGAGATCATTGCTCACGCTCACGATGCCGACGCAATTATTGGTGTCGTTTCGATCCAGCCCTTCAACCGGCGTCTGCTTACCGCCCTCTCCAGGTGTCGGGTGATCGCGGGCCTCGGGATAGGTTACGACAAGACTGACCTGGAGGCAGCGACCGAGCTCGGGATCGCTGTGACCAATGTACCCGATTACTGTCTGGATGAGGTCTCAGGTCTTGCAATCACGTATATGCTGGCCCTGGGCCATCGGCTCGTGCAGATAGACAGAGCGGTGCGGGCACGGCGAATCGCCTTTACCATGGATAAAAAGGCACTGGATGAAATTGCCTTTCCCATGTTCCGGATGCAGGATCAGACGCTCGGTATTGTTGGTCTTGGCAAAATTGGGACGGTGACCGCTTTGAAGGCCCGGGGACTGGGGATGCGCGTCATCGCATACGATCCCTATGTCCTGCGTCCTGTCATGGAGAGCCGAGGAGTGAAACCGGTTGATTTTGACACCCTGCTGACAGAATGCGATTTTGTCACGATTCACACCCCGCTTACTTCTGAAACAGCGAACATGTTTGGCTACGAGCAATTCAAAAAAATGAAGCGCACGGCCTACTTTATTAATACGGCGAGAGGGGGGTGCGTTGACCAACCGGGATTAATAAAGGCTCTGAAGGAAGGGCTCATTGCCGGTGCCGGGATCGACGTTACGGTTGACGAACCCATCGCTCCCGAGAACCCGCTTCTCAAGATGGCAAACGTCATCCTCACCGGTCATACAGCCTGGTATTCGATCACCTCGGAGGCGGACCTGAACCGCAGGCCGATGACCCAGGTGATCCAGGCGCTACGGGGGGAATTGCCGGTCTACACGGTCAATACTGATGTAAAAGGTAGATGGGTGGCAAAGTGGGGAAAGAAGGAGATCGGAGGCGCCCAATGAATTTTGAACTGACTAACGAGCAGATGGATATCAAAAAGGCTGCCCGCGAATTCGCAGAGGGAATGTTTCCAGAGGTGGCAGAGGAGTGCGACCTCAACGAGACGTTTCCAAAAGCCCTCTGGAAAAAGGCTTGTGACCTTGGTTTTGTTGGCGTTTTTATCGACGAGGCCTATGGCGGTCCGGGCCTGGGCCTCATGGAGAATATCCTCATCATGGAGGAGTTCTGTAGGGTCGACGCAGGCTGCGCAAGCGTTCTGCTGACCACGCTCGGTGCGGAGTTTATCCTTCTCTATGGAAGAGAAGAACAGAAAAAAAAGTATCTTCCTGGCCTGACCAGGGGAGAGGCCATCATGGGGATGGCGATCACCGAGCCAGATGCCGGGAGCGATGTATCCTCTGTCTCAACCGTTGCCCGCAGGGTGAAGGATCGTTACGTGATCAATGGGAATAAGATGTTTATTACGAATGGCAGCATCGCCGACTTTTTGATCATCCTCTGCGTGACGAACGAAAACGAGAAGGTCAGGTCGAGGCGTCACAGCGCGATTCTTGTCGAGACCAATCGAAAGGGATTTGAAGCCAATCAACTGAAGCGAAAATTGGGGATGAGGGCTTCGGACACGGCAGAAATCCATTTTTCAGACGTGGAAGTACCACTGGAGAATTTGATCGGAGAGGCAGAAGGGGAAGGATTTTATCAGCTCATGGCCGTCTTCAATCGAAGTCGGGTGACGGTGGCCATGATCAGCGTGGGGGTTGGCCAGGGCGGGTTGGAGAAAGCCATCAGCTATTCGAAACAGAGAAAGCAGTTTGGAAACCCCCTGGGAAGTTTTCAGGGGATTCAGTTCAAATTAGCAGATATGGCGAGTTGGATTGAGGCTTCACGGGCGCTTTGCTATAAAGCAGCCTGGATGGTTGACCACGGAAAGATTGATCCCAAACTGATCTCCATGGCGAAATGGTTTGCCGGAGAGGTCGGCGTGAAAGTGATCGATGAAGTGGTACAGATCCATGGAGGGTACGGATACCTGGGTGAATACGGGATTGAACGGCTTTATAGAAATGCAAAACTCGCCGAGATCGTTGAGGGGACAAAGGAAATTGAGAAGCTGATCATCGCCCGAGAACTTCTGGGGAGGACCTGAGGCCATGCCTCTCCACTCCAGTATTGACAATCATCTGATGTTCGAGCAAATAGTATAAACCCCCCCTGAAAGTATTTCACTTTTCAGCTCGAACGTAAGAGGAGATCAATGGAAAAGGTTGTGATTGCCAGCGGTGTGAGAACGCCGATCGGTGACTTTGGTGGTACCCTTCAACCTGTCAAGCCTCTCGATTTAATGATGACCGTGATGAAAGAAAGTCTACGTCGCGCCCAACTGGAAAAGGAAGATCTGGATCAGGTCATTGTGGGGAATTGCTTTTCTCCCCTCGACCAGAATGTCGCTCGGGTGACGTCACTCTTGATGGGCATTCCTGATCGGGTGCCGGGACATACGATCAACTGTGCCTGCGCTTCCGCCTCCCAAGCGATTATCTCGGGGGCCAATGTCATTGCCCTGGGTCAGGCCGATGTTATTTTGGCAGGGGGTGTCGAATCCATGAGCAACGCTCCTTATATCATGGAGACAGCCCGGTGGGGACAGCGCCTGCGCCACGCCCAGCTGGTTGACCTTTTCTGGAAGGGAATGCAGGAATATCCAGTGGGAGGAGGCATGGGGGTGGCCGCGGAGCGGCTTGCTGAAAAATATCATATCAGCCGCGAAGAACAGGATGCATTGGCTCTGAGCAGTCATCAGCGTGCAGTCCGGGCAATGAAAGAAGGAAGATTCAAAAGGGAGATCATACCCGTAGAAGTCTCTTCATGGAAAGGGACGAAAGTTGAGGTGGCTACGGATGAGCATCCGCGGGAGGATACCAGCCTGGAGAGCTTGAGCCGTCTGAAGGCTGCTTTTAAAGAAGGGGGTTCCGTGACCGCGGGCAATTCGTCCGGGTTGAATGATGGAGCATCGGCCATCATTTTGATGAGTGAAGAAGAGGCGAAGAAGCGAAGGGTAGAACCACTGGCTACAATTCGATCTTATTGCACGGTTGCTTCGGATCCTTATCTTGTCGGCATTGCGCCGGTTCCAGCGATCAAGAAGGTACTCGGACAGACAGGGTTAGATTTGAAGGATATTCAACTTTTCGAGATCAACGAAGCCTTTGCCGCCTATTACCTTGCTTGCGAAAAGGAACTGGGTCTTCACAGGGAGATTACCAATGTCAACGGAAGCGGCATCTCGTTGGGACATCCCGTGGGTTCGACGGGCTGTCGAATCCTGGTAACGCTTCTTTACGAAATGGAAAGGCAGGGCTTGAATTTAGGGATCTCTTCTCTTTGTGCCGGTGGAGGCGTGGGTACTGCCATTCTGGTAGAACGATAAGAAGGGATACGGAAGCTCCATGTTAAGAGTCAACAACATAGAGGTTGTTTATAACGATGTCATTCTGGTCCTGAAAGGGATTTCTTTAGAAGTGCCCGAGTTTGGCGTCGTGGCTTTGCTGGGAGCAAATGGAGCGGGTAAATCCACCACCCTCAAAGCGATCACCGGGATCCTCGAGACTCAGAACGGAGAACTCAAGGAGGGCACGATTGAGTTTTTGGGGAAGCCCATCCACAAGTTAGACGCCGATCAGATCGTGAAGTTAGGGATTACCATGGTTCCCGAAGGAAGAAAGGTATTCGATGATTTAACGGTGACTGAAAATCTCATCATCGGGGCTCATACGAGATCGGACCGTTCTTCATTAAAGAAAGATCTGGAAATGATCTATAGCTATTTTCCTATTCTGGCTAGGAGAAAAGATCAACTCTCTATCTATCTTTCCGGTGGAGAACAGCAGATGCTGGTCATCGGCCGTGCATTGATGTCGAAACCGAGATTGATGATGCTGGATGAACCCTCTCTCGGGCTGGCACCCCTATTGGTGAAAGAAATTTTTGATATCCTCAAGATGATCAACGAGGAGCAAAGAACAGCCATTCTCCTGATCGAGCAAAATGCCCGGATTGCGCTGAACTTTTCCCGGTATGGATACATCATGGAGAACGGAAAGGTCGTCCTCGACGGTCCTTGTAAAGACCTCATGGAGAATGAGGACGTCAAAGAGTTTTATCTTGGGATCACGGACGAGGAGACGAAAAAAAGCTATGCCGAAGTGAAGCACTACAAACGGCGGAAGCGCTGGTTGTCCTGATGGGTAAATGACACGGTACCATTTTGTTTGTTTGAATGATTGGAAACGAAAGTCAAGACGGGAGGGTTGCCAAGCACCAAAATCCAAGCACCAATCCTCAAATAAATTCCAATACCCAAAATTCCAAATTTCAAAAAAGACTTTTGGCCATTGGAGTTTGGAATTTTGAATTTATTTGGGATTTGTAATTTGGAATTTGGAGCTTTGGTCCCCTGAACGATTTGGACCTCCCCGAAATGGACAATTTCTCAAAGAAGCAAAAGAGCTGAATTGCTGCAGATGATGGATCAACTTGAAATTAAAAATTTAACCCTTGCATTTGGCGGTATTGTCGCGCTGCAACAGGTCGATATGAAAGTTAGAAAGGGGGAGATTCATACCGTCATCGGACCGAACGGCGCGGGCAAGACCTCGCTCTTTAACTGTATTAGTGGGGTCTATAAGCCGATGGAGGGAGATATCCTTTTTGAAGGAGAGTCTATTCTCAGCAGGAAGCCTCATCAGATTGCCAGCCTGGGCGTTGCCAGGACATTTCAGAATATCGAACTGTTTCGTCATATGAGTGTCATTGATAACCTTCTTCTGGGTCGGCATCACCGATTTCATTCAGGTCCCATCTCGGGCATCTTCTTTTGGGGAAAAGCTCTCCGAGAAGAGATCAGGCATCGCCAAAAGGTGGAAGAGGTGATCGATTTTTTGGAGATCGAGAAGGTGAGGAAAAAAGTGGTGGGCTCCCTTCCTTACGGAATTCAGAAAAGGGTTGAACTCGGACGGGCCCTGGCCATGGATCCAAAGATCCTGTTGCTGGACGAGCCTACCTCCGGGATGAATGTGGAAGAGACGGAGGATATCGCTCGGTTTGTGTTGGACATCAAGGAGGAGCTGGAGATCACCGTCATCATGGTGGAGCATGATATGGGAATGGTGATGGATATCGCCGATTGGATTACCGTCCTTAATTTTGGTTCGAAAATCGCGGAGGGAACTCCCTCTGAAATTCAAACCAACCCCAGGGTGATCGAGGCCTATCTGGGGGAGGGCAGTTCATAGCAAGCAGGTGTGGTCATAGACTGAGGGATGAACACTGAAAAAGGGACCTTCATGGACATCGATACCATTCCAAAACTTTTTTTGAGAAACGTTCGAGAACACGGGCATCGGGTAGCCCTTCGGGAGAAGGATTTGGGGATCTGGAAAAGGGTGACCTGGAACGATTATTACGAGCATGTCCGGAACTTCGCGATGGGACTCAAGGCCCTAGGGTTTGAACCAGGCGACAAGGTTTCCATCCTGGGAGATAACTGTTGTGAATGGCTCTATGCGGACATTGCCGCCCAGTCTCTCCACGGTATTGCGGTCGGAATCTATCCGACGGACGTGGCAGGTCAGGTCAAGTACATCCTGAAAAACTCCGATTCCAAATTTGTCGTCGCCAGAGATCAGGAACAGGTGGATAAAATCCTTCAAGTGAAGAATGAACTTCCGGTTCTCAAGGAAGTGATTGTCATTGATATGAAGGGGCTTCGCAAATATAAGGACTCTTTGATTATCAGTTTTAATGAGGCGGAGAAAATGGGGCCAACGTTGCACGAGCAGATGCCCAATTTTTTTGAGGAGAGCATCCGTTCGACGCAAGCCGAAGATGTGGCCATCATTGTTTACACTTCGGGGACTACCGGCGATCCCAAAGGAGCCATGATCAGTCATAAGGGGATGATCAGCATGATGAAAGGGCTTTCACAGATTTTGGACTTCAGATCGAATGACTCTGTCGTCTCTGTTCTCCCCCTCTGCCACATTGCGGAGCGGATGTTTTCCTTGATCTTCCCCATGTATGTGGGATACACCGTCAATTTCGCTGAAAGCGTCAATACCCTTCAGGAGGATATGAAAGAAATTTCTCCCACAGCCTTTCTCAACGTACCCCGCATCTGGGAGAAGATGCATTCAAATATCATGATTCGTATGCAGGATGCCATCTTCTTCAAACAGTGGATCTTCAAGGCCATGCTGCCCATCGGGGAGCGGGTTTCCCAATATAGACTGGAGAACAAACCCGTGCCAGGGTTTTGGAGATTCCTGCATTGGATCGCCTATTTGACCCTCTTCCGGGCCATCAAAAATCAATTGGGTCTTTTGCAGACCCGCATCTTCTGTAGTGGCGCCGCTCCGCTTTCGCCTGACCTGGTCAAGTTCTACCATTCCATCGGCGTGCCAATCCGGGAAACCTATGGGATGACGGAGATGAGCGGCATTTCGTTCGCCCCAAAGGACCATGAGATCAGGGTCGGTGGCGTGGGCAAGCCCATCCCTGGTGTGGAATTTAAATTGGCTGAGGATGGAGAGATATTTCAGAAAGGGGATCCCGTCTTTGTAGGGTATTATGGCAACCCCGAAGCGACGAGACAGACGATTGTGGATGGCTGGCTTCACACCGGAGACGTGGGCCAGGTGGACGAAGAGGGAATCCTCTACTTGACGGACCGTAAAAAAGACATCATCATCACGGCCGGAGGTAAGAATATTGCGCCCTCGGAGATTGAAAACAAACTCAAATTTAGTCCCTTTATCAAAGAGGCCATTGTGATCGGAGATCGGCGAAAATATCTCTGCTGTCTGATTCAAATCGATCTCGAAAATGTTTCGAACTGGGCACAGAATAATAAGATCGCTTATACCACTTATAAAAGCCTTGCAACTCATCCGGATGTCAATAAACTCATCGGAAAGGAAATAGAGGAGGTCAACAGGCATTTTTCCCGTGTAGAGACGATTAAGAAATTTAAGATTCTTGAGAAAGAATTGGACCCGGATGATGAAGAACTGACGGCAACCATGAAGGTCAAACGATCTGTGATTGAGAAAAAGTTTAAAGAGGTCATTGAGGCCATGTATTAGGCTTCAGGCAAGGAGCGTCACGATGAAATCAGGGTTGTTATTCTTCATGCAGTTATTTGCGAGTGGCATTGCCGTGGGCTGCCTCTATGCCCTGATCGCTCTCGGATTTGTTCTGATCATCAAGGCCACGGACATTCTGAATTTTGCCCATGGCGAAGTGATCATGATCTCCTCCCTCCTCTGCTACTTTGTAATGGCAAAGTACCATTTTTCATTCCTTCCCGCGGTCTTGATTACAGTAGTGATCGCTGCCTTCATGGGTGTTTTAACTGAGCGGCTGGTGCTCAGGCCGATGCTCGGTGAGCCTATCTTTGCAGTCGTCATGATCACGATCGGGTTAAGCATCTTTTTACGAAGCCTGGCCGGCATCATTTTTGGCCATGACAACTACGTCTTTCCTTCCCCTTTTCCAAAGGAACCTATGAACCTTGCTGGCATGACTCTTTCGATGACTCAGATTTTGGTGATGATCTCCACGGCACTATTAGTCTTCATTCTTTTCATCTTTTTTAAATATTCTCGCATGGGTCTCGCCATGAGAGGGACAGCCAATAATCAGGAGACCGCCTTATTGATGGGCATCAGCACGAAGCGTGTCTTTGCCATGGTCTGGGGGATTGCTTTTGTAACGGCTGCGATCGCAGGGATCTTCCTTGCAAATGTGATGGTGGTCAACATCGGGTTGACCTTCACAGCGATCAGCGCCTTTCCAGCCATTATCTTGGGAGGCCTGGAAAGTATCCCTGGTGCAATCATCGGAGGGCTGGCCATCGGGGTGATTGAGAATTTGGCCGGGGGATATTTGGACCAAATGATCGGTGGTGGGGTGAAGGATGTGACGCCCTTTGTGGTCCTGTTTTTAATCTTGATGTTCAAGCCTTACGGCCTGTTTGGAAAAAAGGAGATTGAAAGGGTTTAGATGGCAATACGGAGCAAAACATTCCGGGAAAGTTATTACGAGGATATCAAACTATTCCAGACCATCTGGATACGCATCTGGATATCCTTCTTTCTTTTGATGCTGGCCACCTTGCCTTTATGGGGCAACCCTTATGTGATTTATCTGATCAACCTATCCTGCATTGCTGTGGTTGCTGCCCTCGGACTCAATCTTCTCATTGGTTACACAGGCCAAATTTCTTTAGGCCACGCTGCCTTCATTGCCATCGGAGCCTATACCACAGCGATTCTTTCGACTAAAGTTGGCCTTCCTTTCTGGGCCTGTTTGCTTGGCAGTGGGGGAGTGGCAGCCATCGTCGGCTTTGGCCTCGGCATTCCCTGTTTGAGACTTAAGGGCCTTTATCTCGCCATGGCCACCATGGCCTTCGGTGTGGTGATAGATTTTGTGGTCATCACCTGGGGAAAGCTGACGGGAGGTGTTCGGGGTATTCACGTAGCCAAGGTTTGCATTTTTGGCTATCCCTTAGATTCGGACAATAAGATGTATTATTTTCTCGTTTTGTTGACCATCATGGCTGTTTTAGCCATCAAGAACTTAGTCCGCACCCGAGTCGGCCGGGCCTTTATTGCCATTCGTGACCGGGATATCGCTGCCGAGGTGATGGGAGTTAATATTACGGCCTACAAGGTGATGGCTTTCACCATCAGTTCTTTCTTTGCAGGGGTTGCAGGAGCCATGTATAGTTATACGATGGGTTACATCCATCCGGAACACTTTACCCTGCTCCTTTCCGTTCAGTATCTGGCGATGATCATCGTGGGTGGATTGGGGACGATCTTGGGTTCGATCTTCGGGGCTATTTTTATCATCCTCGTCCCCGAATTGATCAAGGCCATTGCCCGGGCTTCTGAATTACTCATTCCCGCCCTGAAGGGGAAATATGATGAGGAATGGAACATCGCTGCCTTCGGACTTTTGATCATGATTTTTCTGATCTTTGAGTCGGATGGACTATATGGGATCTGGGGCCAGATTAAAACCAGTTTTAAGAATTGGCCGTATACGTATTAGTTTTAGAAGTCAATCGCTTGTCGGTTAAGGTCAAGATGCCGGTTTCGTCAATAGGTTATGTCATGTGTCTTAAGATCTTTTACCTAACCCTAAGACGTTAAACGAAACGGGCTTCGTAACCGTAGCCTAAATCCGATTTCCACCATTTCACCAAAGGAGGTGCTTTATGAAGGGAAGAGGAATCTGGATGGGGTTTTTGGTTTTTTCATTGGTTTGTCTTTTGGCTATACCCTGCTTTGCTCAACGGGGTGTGACCAAGGATACGATCAAACTTGGATTGATCCTGGTTAAAACAGGACCTGTAGCGGCTCTGGGGCTTCCGAACGGGAACGGAATGGTCGATTATTTGCAATATCTCAATGACACCGCGGGAGGAGTAGCCGGGAGGAAGATCGAGGTCATTTGGGAGGACGATTCCTTCGAAGCGCCCAAGTCTGTGGCCGCCCTTAAGAAATTGATCACACGTGACAATGTCTTGACCGTCATCACCACAGGGGGATCCCAGCAGACCATGGCTAACCTGGAGAACATCAACCAATATAAGTTGCCCAATATTCCCAATGCGTTGATGAAGGAATTTTATGAACCCTTTCAACCTTACATCTTTGCCATGGGCGCCACTTATGAAGCTCAATATGAATGCGTCGTAGACTATATCTTTAACGATCTTAAGGAGAAAAGTCCGCGTATCGGTGTCGTTTATGAAAAGAAGGAGTATGGGATCAAGTCGATGGAGGCCATTAAAAAAAGGGCCAAGGCCTACGGCGTCGATGTTATCTCCGAGCTGGTTCTGCCGACGGGGGCCGTGGATGCGAGTTCCCAAGTGCTCGCTCTGATGAATGACAAGGTTGATTACGTGGTCACCTGCCTTCTCCTTCCGCCCACCATCACCTTTGTAAAAAGTGCCGAGCAGTATAAGTATCGGCCCAAACATATCTTTGGCTTCAACTGGGCAACGGACGATATGCTCGTCAAAGCTTGTGGTGAAGCAGCGAAGGACTATATCGGTGTGAATTTTGTGGGTGCCTGGGGGGATGAGTCTCCAGGTATCAAGCTGGTCCGCCAGATTGCACAGAAGTACAACCGGACGGAGATCGGATTGACGCCGCTATACATTAATGGCGTTGGTGTTTCCATGCTTTTCGGGGAAGCTTTCAAGCGGGCAGGTAAGGACCTGACGTCGGAAAGTCTAAGGGCAGCCTTGGAGACTTTAAAAGACTATAATACAGGCGGGGTGCTTCCACCCATCACGTACACCTCTAAGAGCCATGAACCGCCTGAGATGGTGAAATTTTTCAGAACAGATGTGGCCAACAAGCGATTGGTTGCCATCACGGACTGGCGAAAGCCAAAAGCAATGAAATAACGTCGGGGAATCTTGGCGGGAAATTCGTGAGAAGGTTTTCCCGCAGGGCGGTTCACCGGTAGAAGTTTTTAACTGCGACTGAGAAGAATGTTCTTGTTCTAATAACCCGAAGGGCAGAGTTCCACGGGCTTTGCCCGTGGGTGAATGGGAACTCGCCCATGGGCGTCAAGCATAGCTTGTGTTTTGAAACGAGTGCCACGGGCCATGCCCGTGGGTATCTACGAAAATGTGCCGCAAGTCCGTTCGTGGTTCGACAGGCCTGTCCTGAGTAAACCGTTCATCCTTCGAGACCCTCAGGACGAACGGTTAGTCGAAGGGCGAACGGCTCATTACGACACACCCCTTCGAGGGCAAGGGAAGGTTTGAAAGGAGATATCCGAGATGGAGCTGAACAAGATCGCAGTGATGGGTGCCGGAATGATGGGAACCGGCATTGCGCAAGTTGTTGCCATGGGAGGGTATCCTGTCTCTGTGAGGGATATCGCTTCAGAGCTTTTGGCTAAATCGAAGGCCAAAATAGAAAAAAAATTAAAAGAACTGGTGGACAAAGGGAAGCTATCAGACCAAGATGCAAAAAACATATCGACCACGCTGACGTTTACAGAAGACCTGAAAGCCGCTGTGGCGGAAGCCGATCTCATCATGGAGGCCGTTCCGGAAGATTTGGAATTGAAAAGAAGGGTTTTTACAGAGCTAGAAAAAATGGCAAAGCCGTCCGCTATTTTTGCGTCGAATACCTCAGAACTGAGCATCAGCTCTCTGGCGAGTAGCACGCGCCGGCCCAAGCAGGTGATCGGCACCCATTGGTTTTTCCCACCCCAGGTGATGAAGTTGATTGAGGTGGTTGTTACCCCGGAGACTTCTGGGGAAACATTGGAGACGGTGGTTACCTTCTGCAAGAAAATAGGGAAGGAGACCGTTATTTGCAAAGATGCCCAGGGATTTATTACGAGCCGTGCCATCTCTGCCCTGGTGGCAGAGTGTATGAAGATTTACGAGGACGGGATTGCCTCGATCGAAGATATTGATAAGGCGATGAGGTTGGGATTCAACCATCCGATGGGCCCTTTCCAACTCATGGACATGTCCGGGTTGGATGTTGTTTATCATGCGTTGGAGGGTCTGACACGGATTTACGGAGACCGGTTCAGGCCAGGGAAGAAGATGGCAGAGTTGGTTAAAACCGGCAATCTGGGGCAAAAGACAGGGAAGGGCTTTTACTCCTATGGCGCGAAATGAACTCTCTCCGATGGAGAGAAGATTTACCCTCCTTGCGAGCACGCCAATTTTAGGGTCATGACACTTTCCGATATTTCTTATTCTAGAGCTTTAGAACAAGTGAAAGGAAAGAGACGGATGTCTTAAGAGTTGGGCTTTTTTTTATTCAATAACGATATAATTCGTATGAGTTCGGCAAGAAGATGAAAGGTCTGCAAGAACAACATTTCGGTCCGATCTGGTTCATTCCTGGGAAGAACGGAGGAAAGTATCCTTTTTGCCATTCCTTGTATATCGAAGGCGCGGGGATTCTCATCGATCCCGCTTCAGACCGGGAAAGGCTCCTTCAACTGCGTCAGGATCATGGAGTCAAGATGGTCTGGCTCAGCCATTGGCACGAAGATCACTTGATGCACCTTGACCTATTCGATGACCTGCCATTTTGGATGTCAGACAAGGACTGCTCTGCAGTCTCCAGTCTAGAAATGTTTCTTGATTCTTATGGAATCGATTATCAGGAATACCGCGAGTATTGGAAACAATTGCTGAAGCAAGAGTTTCACTTCAAGCCCAGAAAACCGACGAGGTTTCTTCAGGGTGGACAGATCATCGATTTAAAGGTGGTCACGGTCGAAGTGATCTCTGCACCCGGACATACTCCTGGAAATCTCGCTTTCTATTTTCGAGAGCCGGAAGTACTTTTTATGGGAGATTACGATCTGTCTAAATTCGGCCCTTGGTATGGTGATGTGTACAGTAGCATCGAAGAGACGATCGATTCTGTTAACCTTCTCCGAAAAATACCGGCGAAAGTTTTTCTTACCAGTCATGAAACCGGGGTATTTTTGGGAAATCCAGAAAAACTTTGGGATGATTACTTAAATGTCATCTTCGATCGGGAGAATCGATTGCTCGAATTTTTGAAACAACCCAGGACCATGAAAGAGATCGTGGAAACCTGGATTATCTATGGCCGCCCACGGGAACCGAAAGCCTTTTTCGAGCTGGGTGAGCAGGGACTGATGAAAAAACACTTGGAGCGCCTGATCAGGCTGGGTAAAGTTTTTAAGGAAGGGAATCGGTACATCAAAAGAACTGCGGGAGAGCCCGGATCTGCTTATGTGCCTGATCGGAAGTAAGGCCGAACGTTCAGGATCGATGGATGAAAAGGACCCTTGGGTTGAGGGTCCTTTTTTTGACGAAAAATCCGCTCAAGTTTTTGCTCTCAAATTTTTCTATTGACAGAAATTTGAATGTTTGGTAAATGAACGTTCATCATTTACTAAATAAACATTTACTTACAATGATGAAAAAGAATAAGAAAAGCGATTCATCAGAAAAGCTCTTAAATTCGGCCATGAAACATTTTTTGAAAAAGGGCTACAAGGGTAGCTCTGTTGCCGAGATTACCAAAAGCGCAGGACTGACTCGAGGAGCCCTTTATTGCCATTTTGAAACAAAAGAACATCTGGTCCAACAGATCATCAAACTTTTTGAGGATAGATATCTCAATCGGGTGATCGCTTATGTGGAGCAGGAGAATGGGAGCCCCTTAGAAAAATTTCAAAGAATGATGCACTTCAACATTCAGTTTGCGGGGGAAAATTCAGACTTATGTGTTTTCATGACAGTCATTTCTGCAGAAATTTGTGGGTCTCGCAGCCGACTGGAATCTTATATCAAATCGATCTACAAAAGGTGGAATGAATTTCTCGCAGGAATTTTGAAAGAGGGTAAGCGGAAGGGAGAATTTAAGAAAGAAATTGATCCCGAGATGATGGCGCGAGTGATCATTGGAGTTCATGACGGTGTGCTTCTCCAAAGGGAAATGAACCGAGAGACGATTGACCTCCTGTCCTATACGAAACAGTTCAGGAGCCTGATCATCTCAGGAATAAAATTGGATGAGGAATCGGAAGTTGTCAAACAATAAAGGAGAAAGAGATGGATTTTGAATTGAACAACCGGCAAAAACAGATTCAATTAGCGGCGAGAGAATTTGCGGAAGGCATGTTTCCCCAATTTGCGGAGGACTGTGATCTTCACGAAACCTTCCCGATGGAGCTGTGGAAGAAAGCGTGCGAACTGGGGTTCATCGGAGTGTTTATCAAGAAAGAGTATGGCGGGTTAGGACTCGGTTGTTTAGAAAACGGACTCATTGCCGAAGAGTTTTGGAGGGTGGATCCGGGCTGCGGGAATATCATTCTTTCAACACTCGGTTCGGAATTCATCTTCCTTTACGGCAGTGAGGAGCAGAAAAAGAAATACCTGCCCCTGCTCCCAAAAGGTGAAGCGATCATGGGCATGGCGATCACCGAACCGGATGCGGGAAGCGATGTTTCTTCCATCCGGACCTTCGCCCAGAAAAAAAACAATCACTATATCATCAATGGAAACAAGATGTACATTACGAACGGGAACATCGCTAAGTTTCTGGTTGTCTTCTGCTTGACCAGTGAAGCGGAGCCTTCGCGATTCAAACGCCATAGTGCGATCATTGTCGAAACAGATCGGAAAGGTTTTGAGGCGAAGAAATTGGTGAGGAAGCTCGGGGCAAGGGCGTCTGAAACAGCTGAGATTCGATTGGCGAATGTGGAGGTTCCTCGAGAGAACCTGATCGGTCCCGAGGAAGGAGAAGGGTTTCAGCAGCTCATGGGGGTTTTCAATCGGACTCGGATTACCGTTGCCGCTCAGGGAGTCGGAATTGCGCAGGGCGGATTGGAGAAAGCGATCAAATATTCCAAAGAGAGAAAACAATTTGGCAGTCCGATCGCGAGCTTTCAGGGGATTCAATTTAAATTGGCGGAAATGGTGACCCTGATCGAAGCGGCAAGATGTCTATACCACAAGGCCGCCTGGATGGCGGACAGCGGGAAGATCGACCCCAAGATGATGTCGATCGCCAAGTGGTATGCCGGAGAAGTTGCCGTGAAGGTGATTGATGAGGTGCTCCAGATTCATGGGGGTTACGGATACTTGGGGGAATCCGGAATAGAGAGGATGTATCGAGACGCAAAGATTGTTGAGATCGTAGAAGGAACAAAGGAAATCGAAAAGATGATCATCGCCCGGGAGCTTCTCGGGAGATTTTGACTTTCCAACAGGCCTACCGGAAACCGGGTAAACCATGCTCAAGGTAAATAATATCGAGGTCGTCTATAACGATATCATCCTCGCACTCAGAGGGATTTCCTTACAGGTTCCAGAAAGGAGTATGATTACTCTCCTCGGGGCCAATGGGGCGGGAAAATCAACCACCATTAAAGCCATCGCAGGAATCCTTCCCCTCGAAGACGGTGAGATCGAAGGAGGGATGATCGAGTTTTATGGAGAGAGGATTGATCAGAAAAGTCCAGAAGAAATCGTGATCAGGGGAATCTCCGTCATCCCTGAAGGGAGGGGTGTTTTTCCGGAATTAACGGTCGGGGAAAATATAAAAGTAGGTGGCTATACCCGGAAGGATACAAAAGGGATTCAGGCGAGCCTGGAAAGAGTCTATGAATATTTTCCAATTCTGAGAGAGCGTCATTCCCAGTTGGCAGGATATCTCAGCGGAGGCGAACAACAGATGCTTTCTATCGGAAGGTCATTGATGTCCAAACCCAAATTAATGATGTTGGACGAACCTTCTCTGGGGCTCGCCCCGCTTATCGTCAAGGAAATATTTAATATTTTGAAGACAATTAACGAAGGTGAGCATACCGCCATTCTTTTGATCGAGCAGAATGCAAAAGTCGCATTGGATATTACGACCTATGGGTATGTTCTCGAAAATGGAAGAATTGTGATGGATGCGAAAAGCGAAGTATTGAAGGAGGACAGGGATGTCAAGGAATTTTATCTTGGGTTGACCGACGATAAGAAAAAAAAGAATTATGCCAATATTAAACACTATAAAAGAAGAAAGAGATGGCTCTCCTGAGGCCTCCATGCCCAAGCTTGAGATAAGAGATTTGAATATTCATTTCGGCGGCATCAAGGCGCTCAACGGGGTGAGTTTTTCGGTTGGGGAGAACCAATTGTTCGGTTTAATCGGTCCAAACGGTGCTGGAAAGACAACTGTTCTAAACATCATCAACGGGGTGTATCGCCCTTCTTCGGGGAATATCTTCTTGGATGAGAAGGACATTGTCGGGCTAAAACCTCACCAGATCGCAGAAATGGGAGTCGCGCGAACCTTCCAAAATATCGAATTATTCAAAAATATCTCAGTCATCGATAACCTGATGCTGGGAAGACACCAATTTATTCAATCCGGCATTCTCCGGGGGTCTTTTTATTTGGGAGAGTGTTTAAAGGAGGAGATGGTCAATAGGGATCGTGTTGAAGAGATTATTGAGTTCCTTGAAATTGAGGCCTACCGGAAAAAAATCGTGAGGACACTTCCCTACGGTATTCAGAAGAGGGTGGAACTGGGAAGGGCTCTTTCCATGGAGCCCAAAATCCTCCTGTTGGACGAACCCTGTTCGGGCATGAATACGGAAGAAACAGAGGATATGGCCCGTTTCATCCTGGATATCAAGGAAGAAATGGGTATCACCCTCATGATGATTGAGCACAACATGGAAGTGGTGATGGACATCGCGGATCGGATCTGTGTGATCAATTTCGGCATGAAAATCGCCGAGGGAAACCCCGGAGAAATTCAAAATGATCCCAAAGTTATCCAGGCGTACCTCGGAGAAGGTTAATCCCTTGTGAGAAAGAGATGGCAGAGTTAACACTCCCCCGATTGTTTGAAGATCGAGTCAAAGCGTTAGGAGAAGGCGTTGCGTTAAGAGAGAAGAAGAAGGGACTCTGGCGGCGGATCTCATGGAATGAATACTATGCCCACGTTAGAAATTTCTGCCTCGGCCTGAAGAGCTTTGGGCTTCAGAAAGGCGACCGGGTCTCGATCCTGGGTGACAATTGCCCGGAATGGCTCTACGCGGACCTGGCCGCCCAGACTGCCGGGGCGATCAGCGTGGGTGTCTATCCCACGAATAGCTTTCTTCAGGTGAAATACATCCTTGATCATTCCCAATCGAAAGTTGTCATCGTGAAAGATCAAGAACAAGCGGATAAGATTCTCACGATTAAAGATCAGCTTCCCTTTCTGGAAAAGATGATTGTGATCGATATGAAGGGGCTTAGAAAATATGATGAACCGATGATGTTGAGCTTTCATGAGGTAGAAGAAATAGGGGAAGAAGTCCGTGAGAAAAGCCCATCCTTTTTTCATGAAATGATCCAGGCGACCGGGTCCCAAGATGTCGCCATTATCGTCTATACTTCCGGAACGACAGGGCCTCCAAAAGGGGCCATGTTGTCACATAAGAATATTACTTCTGTGGTGGATAGCTTTTTTCAAGTCCTTCCGATCACTCAGGCTGACTCCCTCGTTTCAGTATTGCCACTCTGTCATGTTGCCGAAAGATTATTTTCTCTATTCATTCCGATGAGAAGCGGTTGCACGATCAATTTTGCCGAGAGCATCGACACGTTGCAAGCAGACATGGCGGAAATTTCTCCAACCATCTTTTTAACGGTCCCTCGGATATTAGAAAAAATGCATTCTGCCGTGACGATCAAAATGCAAGATGCTCACCCCCTCAAGAGATGGGCCTACGATCGATTCCTCCCCATCGGTCAAGAAGTAGCGGAACGAAGACTATCCAAACGGGAGATAACTCTTTTTTCAAGGGTTGCTTATTTATTGGCTTATCTTTTCGTTTTTAGACCCCTCAGAAATCGGCTCGGGCTTCTACAGGTGAGGGAATGCGTCTCCGGAGCTGCCCCGCTCTCCAAAGACATCATGAAATTTTTCCATAGCATCGGCTTGATGGTCAAAGAGGCTTACGGCTCGACAGAGTGTACGGGTGTTTTCTCCGTGCCGAAGGGGGACGATATCGAAATCGGAACAGTGGGAAAGCCCATACCGGGTTGGGAATATCAAATTGCCGGGGACGGTGAAATTCTGATGAGAGGTCCGGCTGTTTTTGAAGGGTATTTCAGGGACGAAAAGGCCACGAAACAAGCGAAAAAAGAAAATTGGTTATACACGGGGGATATCGGAGAGTTCGACGAGAAGGGAAATTTGAAGATTACGGACAGGAAGAAGGAGATTTTGATCACGGCATCCGGAAAGAACATCGCTCCGTCTGAGATTGAAAATCGGTTGAAGTTTAGTCCTTTTATTAAAGAAGCGGTCATCATTGGAGATCGGCGACCTTATCTGGCAGCGTTGATTCAAATTGATTATGACAATGTCGCCGACTGGGCGCAGAAGGAAGGGATTCCGTTTACCACTTTTAAAAATCTTTCAAAAAATCCAGAGGTCTACAAGCTTATTCTGGGAGAGGTGGATAGAGCCAATAAAGAGCTGTCAAGGATAGAGAGCATCAAGAAATTTATCCTCCTCGAAAAGGAACTCGACCGGGATGACGATGAATTAACAGCCACGATGAAGGTCCGAAGAGAAATGATCGAAAAGAAGTATGGAGACCTCATTGAGACATTGTATAAATGACAGGGTCTTTGACAGGTTGTTTGGATCCTTTCATATTTGCTTGGTGATCTGATATGTCGGGTGAACTCAATTATTTCTTACAGCTGGTCGTAAGTGGCTTGGCGGTCGGAAGCGTGTACGCCGTGATCGGGACGGGATTTGTTGTGATTTATAAAGCGACGAAAATCCTAAATTTCGCCCATGGTGAAATCTTAATGGTTGCTGCTTATTTTTGCGTTCTCCTGATTGACACACTCCACCTTCATTTTTTGTCTGCCTTCTTCCTGACACTCGCTTTTTGTGCCGTCCTCGGGCTAGCCGTGGAACGATTTATTATGCGTCCGATGATCGGTGAGCCGATCTTTGCAGTGGTGATGATTACCCTCGGATTAAGCATCATCCTAAGACCGTTGACCGGGATGGTATTCGGTTTTGGTAATGTGATGTTTCCATCTCCCTTTCCTCAGAAACCCATCGTCTTCAGCAATTTGGTCGTCTCGCACGCTCACCTTTGGACCTTCATTATCTCCTGCGTGGTGATGGGGATATTTTTTCTATTTTTTAAGCACTCCAAAGTGGGGATCGCCATGCGAGCTGCAGCCGACCGGCAGATGGTCGCCTTCTTGATGGGGATTAATGTAAAAAAGATTTTTTCTCTGTCCTGGGCGATCGCTGCAGCCACTGCAGGAATTGCAGGTATCTTACTCGCCAACGTGATGGTGATGAATTTAAACCTGAGCTTCGTCGCGGTCAAGGTCTTTCCCGCCATCATCCTCGGAGGGCTCGACAGCATTGTAGGGGCTTTGATCGGCGGCCTGATGATAGGGGTTTTTGAAACCCTTGTGGGAGGATATCTCGATCTCTATTTGAGTGGCATCAAAGAGATTTCACCCTACATCTTACTATTTATCATACTCATTATTAGGCCTTACGGCCTCTTCGGGACAGAAGAGATCGAAAGGGTTTAGGATCATTCATGTTAAGAAGCAAAACATTTATCGAGACGTATCAAGAGGACCTCAGTCTCTTCCGAACGATCTGGATCAAGTTCTGGATGGCAATCCTTTTAGCGAGCGTTCTCCTCTTTCCCTTTATGGTGGGGAGATATACGCTTTACATGATCAATTTAACAGGGATCTATATCATCGGGGCGATCGGCCTGAATATCTTGACGGGATATACCGGACAGATTTCGATAGGACATGCAGCCTTCATCGCCATCGGTTCTTATACCACGACGATCCTAGGGGCAAGAACGGGCCTGCCTTTTTATGCGATTATTCCTCTTTCGGGAGTCATAGCAACTTTGATCGGTGTGCTGGTCGGGCTCCCTTGTTTGAGGCTCAGGGGACTCTATCTGGCCATGGCAACTATGTCTTTTGGCCTGATTGTCCAATATGTTCTCTTCCAGTGGGAGGGACTGACCCATGGCGCGTTGGGAATGGCTGCCCCAGCCATCAGATTCCTGGGGTTTAGCGTCGATTCGGACAGAAAGTTTTATTTTCTTATTGCGGTCATCGTTTTTCTACTCGGGTTTGCAGCAAAGAATTTGATGCGAATGAAGATCGGCCGGGCTTTTGTGGCGATTCGGGACAGAGATATCGCTGCGGATGTGATCGGGGTTGATCTGACCCGGTATAAGGTGATGGCCTTCGGGATCAGTTCGTTCTATGCAGGAGTTGCCGGAAGCCTATTTGCCTACTATACGACCCATGTCAATCCGGAATACTTTACCATTTTCCTTTCTGTGGAGTACCTCGCAATGATTATCGTGGGAGGGTTGGGTTCAATCCTCGGTTCCATCCTGGGGGCTCTGTTTATCGGTGTGGTTCCTGAATGGTTGCGGATTTTCTTCGGATTCTTAAACAACACTTTTCACCTCGGTGGCCTTGTATTTACACAGCAACTCAAGGCCATCACCTACGGCGTGTTCATCGTATTTTTTCTGATATTCGAATCGGGAGGACTCTTTGCGATCTGGCAGAGGATGAAGACTTCTTTTAAAAGCTGGCCATTCACTTATTAATCGGCAACATAAGCGATTCGAAGGGAGGTGAGTCAGAGATAGAGCAATAGTGAATTAAAACTATAAATTATATTGAAGGAGGGGAAGAGATGAAAAAGGTAAAAGGGATGAGTTTATGTCTTGCTATAGGTTTTATTCTGCTTTTAAACGGATTTGCAAACGCACAGGATTTGAGGGGGATCACATCCGATAGCGTTAAAGTGGGAATCATCACCGATACGACAGGGGTGGTTGCTGACTACGGGCGTCATCTGTTGATGGGTGTTTCCGATTATTTAAAGTATATTAACGATAAAGGAGGAATACACGGCAGAAAAATCAATCTCATCCATGAAGATGACCAATACAAAATTCCTCTCGCCATTGCCTCCTTTGAGAAATTGGTGACAAAGGATGAGGTCCTTGCCATTCTCCACTGCGGGGGAACTCCGCAGACGATGGCTCTGCTCCCCAAAATTGAAAAGGAAAAAGTCCCCGTCATTCCTCCTGGCATGCTGGTACCGATGTATACCCCGTATAAGAGGTATGTTTTCTCTTATGGTTCCACTTATTCGAATCAAATCGAAGTTCTGATTGATTATGTCATCCACGAACTAAAGGTAAAGGCGCCTAAAACAGGAATCGTTCATTGGCCGGTGGAATGGGCGAAGGAAGGAGCAAAAGCAAGTAAAGATCGGCTAAAGGCCTATGGCGTAGAACCCGTTGGGGAAATCGAGCTTCCCATGGGATCCGTGGATGCTTCTTCCCAGGTCTTATCGATGAAAAGGGCCGGGGCCGAGTATGTCATCATCTTTACCCTTGCTCCCGGGATCATCAATTTCGTAAAAACTGCCGAGAAATTTGATTACTTCCCGACCTATCTCACCTTCACATGGTGCGCGGATGATTCAATTCTCAAAGCGGTTGGTAAAGCATCCAAGGTTTACTACGCAGGTTCCATGTTCGGTGTCTGGAATGACGATTCTCCGGGAGGAAAAGAGTTGAGAGAGATTGCACAGAAATACGGTTCCTCGCCGAAGCTGCCTACCCTCTATATTCAGGGATATACGACCACGGCGATCTTGGTGGAAGGATTGCGGCGGGCAGGGAGGAACGTCACCGTCGAGAAGTTTGTAGATGCCCTCGAAACATTTAAGGAGTTTGATTGCGGCGGAATGCTTTCTCCGATGACGTATACACCGACCATTCACAAGCCTTCGGACTATTCAAAAATCGTAAAGGCCGATACAGAGAAGCTTGTCTTTGTCCCCGTCACAAAGTGGGTTAAACCACGAGTCGTAAAATAATCCGGTATCGACGATTTTTTACTTCTTGGAAGTTCGAATGGCGAACGTAAGATCTAGATGGAGCCTGAAATGAAGATTCGGAATGTTGCAGTAGCTGGCGGGGGTACGATGGGCACAGGGATCATTTACACGATGTCACAATTTGGCATCGCAGTTACCTTCAAAGAGCTGAACGAAGATCTGGCCAAAAGATGCCAGGATCAAGTCACCCGGATGTACGCTTCTACCGTAAAAAAAGGAAAAATGACGGAAGAAGAAATGAAAAGGGGGCTTCAATCGATTAATGGGGTTAATGATTATGGGGGCTTTGAGAAGGTAGACTTGGTTATCGAGGCCGTGCCGGAAGACGTGGTCGTTAAGAAAAAAATATTCGAGGAGATGGACCGGGTTTGCAGGCCAGAGGCCATTTTCGCAAGTAACACCTCTGCCCTTCCCATTTCGGAATTGGCCAGTTTCACACAACGAAGGTCTCAGTTTATCGGGATGCACTGGTTTAATCCTCCTCATGTCATGAAATTGATCGAAGTCGTCCCGGGTCTCGAGACTTCTGAAGGGACCATCGAAATAATAATGGCCTTTTGCGAGAGACTTGGTAAAGTTCCGATCCGCCTGAAAGAGTGTGCTGGGTTTTTAGTGGCCCGTCTCCTCGGGATGTATGTGAATGAGGCGTTTTGGATGATGGAAGAAGGATATCGACCTGCGGATATCGACCAATCAGGTATGGAAATGGGGATGCCGATGGGACCATTTACCTTGGGTGATATGGCGGGATGGGATGTTGTTCACCATGCCAATGAGACCTTGTATGAATCTTATGGGATGCGATTCGAGATTCCGCCTCTTTTCCATGAACTGGTGATTTCTCGAAAGCTTGGAGTCAAGACAGGACAAGGCGTCTTTTCCTATAGAACGGTGGAATCAGGACCGCCTCAAAAAACGGGCGATATTTCACCCTCCCTGAATAAACAAGAACGCGAGATCCTCTCAAACAGATTACTTTGGACTTTGCTTAACGAAGGGATTCGTTGTCTTGATGAGGGGATTGCTAATGAAGTCAATATTGATAAGGCCTTACAGCTTGGTGCCGGAATGCCAAAGGGCCCGTTGAGTTGGGCAGACGAGGTGGGGTTAGATTGGGTGTTTACGGAACTGGATAAACGGAAAGAGGATTTCAGTGAACGGTATTGGCCATCTCCCCTTCTCAGGAGGAAGGTAAAAGCAGGGCACCTGGGCACGAAGATGGGGAGGGGATTTTTTGTCTATGAGGCGTGAAGGGAAAAATCTCGTTTGGAAGTGTTGAAGATGGCTGCTACGGTTTCCTTCAGGAGGTTTCCAATGAATCCGAATGTTTTTGTGGTGAGTGCGGTTCGGTCGGCGATTGGCGATTTTGGAGGTGTTTTCCGGTCGTCGACACCTATTCATCTCATGACCCCAGTGATCAAGGCATCGATCGAACGTTCGGGTCTGCCGATGAATAGGATCGGTAAAGTCATTTTAGGAAACACCCTCTCACCCCTCAATCCAAATATTGCCAGAGGGGCTGCCATTGGGTGCGGGATCCCTGCGGAGGTACCTTGCTTCAGCATTCACTGTGCCTGTGCGAGTGCCATGCAAGCTCTTATCAGCGGCGCTTCCGCATTAATATTGGGTGAGGCAGAGACCGCCTTGGTCGGCGGGGTAGAATTGATGAGCCATGCGCCTTACATCTTAGCATCCACCCGTTGGGGGCAACGCCTCAGACATGCTCACGCCATCGATCAGTTGTGGTGGTGTATGCAGGAAGATCCCATCATGGGAGGGATGGGATTAGCCGCCGATTTTTTGGCGAAGGAATATCATATTTCCCGTGAGGAGCAGGATGAGCTTGCGGCCCTTTCACACATAAGGTCGCTCACAGCACAGTCGAAGAATTATTTCGACAGCGAGATTGTGTCCATCGAGGTAAAGGAAGGTTCGAAGTCCAAGATTGCAAATAAGGATGAGCATCCCCGGGCGGATACGACTTTGGAAAATCTATCCAAATTAAGGCCTGCTTTTTCAGAGGATGGGACCGTGACCGCAGGCAATGCCAGCAGTATCAATGATGGAGCTGCATCCATCGTTCTCGCAACAGGCGAAGCCTGCAAGAAATATGGACTAACGCCGTTGGTCAAGGTTGGGCCTTGGTCCGTGAAGGCTGTTCCACCCAAGATAACAGGTGTGGCACCGGTGCCGGCGATTCGGGAAGTGATGAAAAGAACCGGGTTGACATTATCAGATATTGGGTTAATCGAAATTAATGAGGCCTTTGCCTCGTATTACCTTGCCTGCGAGAAGGAGTTAAAGCTGAACCGGTCACGGGTGAACGTGAATGGAAGTGGTATTTCACTCGGCCATCCAGTGGGAGCAACCGGGAGCCGCTTGGTCGTGACACTGGTTCATGAAATGATACGGGGTGATGTGAGCGTTGGTCTTGCAAGCCTCTGCGCTGGGGGAGGAATGGGATACGCCGTTCTTCTGAGAAGAGATTTCTAAATGGCAATGAATCTTAATTGCCGAAATGAGGGGGCAGGATGAAGCTCGAAGACGATCTTTATACCTACCTGTGGCAGAATCCTTACGAAAACAATTGCAACACCTTTTTGATCCGGGGAGAGGTGACCACTCTCATCGATCCGGGCCAGTCCACGCATGTTCCCCATCTCTTTCAGCAGATAGAAGAAGATGCGATTTCTCCGGAGGAGATTGACCTGATCATTCTGACCCACTCGCATCCAGACCATTTCGAAGGCCTCGATGCCTTTACGAATAAGCCGGTTAAGATTGCAATGAACCAAGAGGAGGAACGCTACCTTAGGGAGAGTGGGAAACATCTGTTTGAAATGATGAGACAACCCATGCCCGAGTTTCGAATCGACTTCTACCTGAAGGAGGGAGAGCTCAACTTGGGTAAAGAGTTTTTTCAAATTTATGAGACCCCGGGCCATTCCCCCGGCTCCATCTCCATCTACTGGCCTGGGAAGAAAGTCCTCTTCACCGGAGACCTCGTTTTTTATGGAGGGATCGGAAGGACTGATTTTCCGGAAGGGAATTCAGGACTAATCAAGAAAAGTATCGAAAGAATATCACGTCTGGATACGGAAATCTTGCTTCCAGGCCACGGTGAGCTCGTCATGGGAAAGGAAATGGTGCTTCAGAACTTTGAATACATACGTCAGAATTTTTACGCCTACCTATAAAGCCCTTAACTCCTCTTTGATCTCTTCCAGCTTCTCTCGGTAGGAGTGATCCAATTTCTCATTTTCTTTTTTCCAGAGATCACTCTTTTCAAAATTGGGTTCAACCGCGCTCCCGTAGATCCCTTTTTCCTTCAAGGCCTCTGCCAATTGGATCCTCATCTTCTCCTTCACTTTTTCCTTCTCTGCTTGATATTGGGAGAGGAGATGTTGGAATTTCTTCCTCACTTCGTCGAGACTTTGGCGCTTCAATGATTCCATCCCTTTGAAGGTCCTTTCGTGGCCATCGTTCAGAGAGAGAGCGTCGATCCATTGTGAGAGAAGAGATTGCCTCACGGTGGTGGCTGTCTTCTCCTCCATTTTCTCGATCTGTTTCAGGACTTCGTTCAAGGAGAGATGGCCATCGCCGTATCGGTGAAAGAGGCTGCCCGTTTTCTGCAAGACCTCCTTTTGTTTTATTTCTTCCTTATCTTTATCGGAGAGGGCAAACTTTTTTGTCCTCTCCATTGCCAATTCTAAGGTGGATTTAATCTCTCCCATGATTGACTCCTCCAAAAAGCATAGGGCATAGAGCATGGAGCAAATTCTATTACGACAAACTAAACCTTAAGAGTTTTGACAGAAATTGAAACTTGAACCAATTTAGCTCTTTGAAAGAACCATCCTAAAATCCCTCCGCACCTCCCTTTGCCAAAGGGAGGAGAAATATTTTCCTCTTTTGACGAAGGGGGATTAGATGACTTCTTCGAAGTGCTAAAGGGTTACTCAAACTTGAACAACGACAAAAAGAAACCCCAGGACTTATGCCTGGGGTTTCTTTTTCTTTTAGCCTAACGAGCATCCATTTAGGATACAACGTTCACGTTCGTCGCCTGCGGACCCTTGGGACCTTCCGAGATCTCGAATTCTACCTCATCACCTTCGTAAAGCGTCTTGAATCCATCTTTCTTAATGGCTGAAAAGTGGACGAATACATCGCTGCCGTCATCTCTGGAAATGAATCCATAGCCCTTCTTCTCGTTAAACCATTTAACACGACCTTTGGCCACTACAACTCACCTCCTTTCTTTCTTAAATGACGTAAGTTGTAATAGCCTTTGGTCCGAAATAAAAAAGACCACAAAAGTATGGGACTCAAACTTCTGTGGCCTTTTTTTGTGATCCAAACAACTACTCCTTACAACTTACAATTGGAAGCCATTATGAAAAATTCTTTTCTAAAAGTCAAGCGTTTTTTTTAGGAGGATGAGGCCTCTTCAGTGCGAGAGACTGAACCGCCTATTTGATATTGTGAACTGAAGAAGAAAGAAGATTCATCAGGGGATCGAAATGAGCGAAGAAGAGATAGACAACCTCCATAATAATTGTTCATTCTGGATAGAGGGCGGAGATACAAGTTAGCTCAAAAATGGCCTTTTTGGACATGGAGGGAGTAGTCGAACCGGTTCGGAGAGATCTTTTTATATTTAAATTATTCTCTAATTTATTGATATTCCATAGAAAATCTGTAATTTTTTTCTTGACACCATAAGTATATTGTATTATATTGCATTTCAAATCGGTTAGAGGGGGTTTTTTTGAAAAAGGTTGCCCGTACCATATACATTGAAGACGAACAGATGGAGGCTTTGAAGAGGTTATCCGAGAAAACCAAGGTTCCCCAGTCCGTTTACGTGAGGGAGGCTTTGGATATGCTGTTGGAAAAATATTCGCAACAGCTGAAATTCGAGTTTGAAGGGTACTTCAAGGGGTAACCACCTTTAAAGCGGTCCGAAGTTTTGAGTGGAAAGGTAAAGTGGCAGATCGATTCCGGTTGAATTACTTAAAATCGACGGGATTAGAAAGATCAGACCTTGATGGATCTTTTTCGTCCCGCGATACTGAGAAAATGATAAGTTCGGTTTCTCCTTTTCCAGAAGGTAGTATTCCAGGATCCTGCTCCGCCGAAACTATCTTGAAACAGGCGAAAGCTGATCTCAAACATTCTGATCCGCGAGTTAGACTTCAGGCGGTCAGATATTATTTGGAGCAGTCTTTTCCTTCCATCCCCATCTCTCTGCTTCAGGAAATCCTGTCCGATGAGGATCCAGAAGTTCGGGTTCAGGCTCTCCGTTCTCTCATTAAATTTCGAAATCCCATCGTTTCCTCGATGTTAAAGAAGCATCTGAAAGACAGCGATCCAAAAGTCAGGATTGCCGCTCTTCGAGGGATCTTTCAGCAACAGGAAAAAATAGAACTCAACATCCTGCTTCAGCTCCTGAGCGATCAGTCTTCTTGGGTGAGGCGAAAAGTAGCCACCCTCATCGGGTGGACGCAGATAGAGGGTTCCTTGCCGATCCTCGTGGAGTTGTCAAGGGATCCGGATCCAACGGTGAGAAAGGCTGCTCTTTTTTCTCTGGCTATCCTTTATCCGGACGAGAGCGAGAATCGCTTCATGGAGGCCATGACCGATTCGGATCCAGCCGTTCGGAAATGGGCAAAGGTGATTTTGGAAAAGATTGCGGAGAGACCATTGAAAGGGAAAACGGTTTCCCTTGCGCATCGAGGTTAGGGAAACAAATGCCGACAGGAACTCATTCGTTACCCCATCTGCAAAAGGCTCAGATCTTAGGAGACACGATCTATTCGCCGATGGCCTTTTCCAGACTTTTGGGAATTTCGAAACACGAGCTCCTTGAGAAAGAGTCCGATGGGATCCTCCCGCCCGCCAAGAGGAATTCAAAGAAAGAGCGCTATTATAAGCCGGAGGAGGTCGGCAAATATCGGGCTTATCTGGGATTCCCCGCTCCCCTCAAATCCCTCCGGAAGCAGCTCTTTCTGAACTTCAAGGGGGGGACGGGAAAGAGCACGATCTCGGCGTCTTATGGTTTTCGTCTTGCTCAGATGGGAGTTCGAACCCTCTTGATTGATCTGGATCCACAGGGCCATCTCACCCAATGTCTCGGGCTTAGCAGTCAGCAGTTTCCAAAAACCCTGTTTCATGCCCTGATCGAGAAGGAGGAGATCGGGAAGATCATCGTCAAGACAGATCTTCCCACCTTGGATGTCATCCCCTCCAACCTGAACCTCTCCCCGATAGAACTTTCTCTCTTCTCGATGAATTCAAGGGAGTTTCGACTGAAGAGGCTTCTCAGCTCCGTAGAGAAGGACTATGATCTGATCATCATGGATGCCTCTCCAAGTATCGGACTTTTGAACCTTAACGCGATCCTTGCCTCCAACGATCTCATTATCCCGGTGTTGGCTGATTTCCTTTCCTATCACGGGCTGAAGATCCTTTTCGAGACCCTCTCCACGATCGAAGAGGATTTTTCTTTCGTTTTTGAAAATATCTTCATCTTTCTCAACCGTTTCAATGAGTCCCATCGCATCTGCAAACGTTCGAAGAAGGCCCTGGAAACCCACTACAACAAATACCTCCTCAATACAGTCGTCCGCCAGGACACAAAAATTGCAGAGGCCACCAGTGAAGGGACTCCCATTTTTCTGTTCGCTCAATCGTCAAAAGGTGCGGTGGATATCCAAAGCCTGATTGATGAAATATTAGAGCCAAAAGGAGCTGATCATGTCGGATGAATTCACGAACAACGTTGCGCAGAAATTCCCCAACACGCTGAACAAAGAGCCGATTGAAAGGCCTTGGGACGTTTCGGAACCCAGATCCATTTCTCCGGTGAAGAAACTGGTGGAAGAATCCAAGAAGGAAGATCTGACCGAGCGGATCGATACGCTCTATTCGGAACTTCGCTCCTCTTTGACCGTGCGTTCGGCCCTTGAGGTTGACCTGAAGAAGGCCGGGCGGATTCTGGATGAGGTGAACCGGATCAAGGTAGAGGTGGAAAAGATCGTCGAGATGCTGAGGGTGATGGACGAATACATGAAAGAACGCATCAAATAAATCTCCTTCTTTCTTGTTTAGAGAGTTGAGAGGGAGGAGGGCCGAGCTGCTGAGGAGGGTTGAGATGAAGGCAAGAAGTCAGGTGATGACGGCCGATGGGTTCGATACGAATGTTGCCGAAAAGATGCCGAAGATCAGAAGAATGGAAGAACCTCTTCCTTCCCCCCCGGAAGAGACCCCTCCATTTTTAGATGAGGATCGCCAAGAACCGATACCGGAAATGCCATTGCGAGAGGAGCGGACAGAAAGGAAGACAATTTTCGAAGCTCCTAAAAAAGGCATCGAGACAGAAAAGGGCCTGGATGTTCTGACATTAATCGAAGACCTTCACAGCCAGCTTCTCGCAGCGGCCCAGACCAAAAGGGCGCTGGAGATGGACCTGACTTCCCAAAAAAAGACGGCCCACCAATTGGCCCAAGACAATCAGGAATTGCGGCGCCAACTGGAGGTCTTGAGCAAAGAGCATCAGAGGCTCAAAGAGTTCCAGTCCGAATCGATCTATCTCCAGGAGGAGAACGCGGACGCCCTGGGGCGAATCAAAGAGTTCCAGCAGGAATTGAGAGAAATGAGGGAAGTCTTGACCAAGGCCACCCACGAGAGAGAGGAAGCCTTTGAACATATCCGTGACTTGGAATCCCAGATCGAACAAAGCGAGGTGGTTAAGATCAAGGGAAAGTTAAGGGAGAGAGAGGCTTCCCTCTTCTCCGAGGAGAACCGAGAACTCCAATCCAGGCTGGAAGATGCCCTCGCCCAGAATATGGATCTTGAGAAGAAATATGAAATTTTGAAAAAATCTTTTAATGAAGTGAGAGAATCTCTCACCTACTTAAGAGATTCCTGTAAGGCAAATTATTACAATGTGTCGGAGAGCACTGAATAAAATCGGGAGCCCTCGGAAAATCTAAATATACCCGGATCTCTCGAAAACGGGACGACACCCGACAAAGTAAAAGTAATTGACATCCTCAAGGAATTAGGTTATTGTTTTTCTCAATTCACTCGCCATCTTATCCCCTCTCGGTACCTCTTTAACACAGAAGGGATCACTTCATGGGAGAAATTTTTTGAAGATTCGGTTAATTGATCCAGCCTACGAACATTCTTATATCAGCCATTCTCAGAAAGTGATTCGACGCATCTGGTTTGCCCGCCTCACACTGACCACGCTGGCCGCCCTGACCCCTCCGAATGTCGAAGTGAAGATCACCGACGAGAATGTGGAGCCGATCGATTTTGAGGAGGATGTGGACCTGGTCGGCGTGACCGGGATGTTGATGCATGCCCCGAGGGCCTATCAGATCGCGGAAAGGTTCCGGCAAAGAGGCATTCCCGTGGTGATGGGGGGGCCCCATGCCTCCAGCCTTCCTCTTGAGGCCAAAGAGCATGTGGACGCAGTCGTGATCGGTGAGGCGGAGAATGTCTGGGAAGGATTGATTGAGGATTTAAGAAAAGGGTGCCTGAAACCTTTCTATCGGGCAGATGCGTTCTGCTCAATGGAAAAGCTCCCTTTCCCAAGGCTTGATCTCCTGCGTAAAGATGCTTACATGACGATCAATTGCGTCCAAACGACTCGGGGTTGTCCTCACCAATGCGATTTTTGTCATGTCACTCATTTTTTTGGAAAGACCTACCGATGTCGGCCGGTGGATGAGGTCATCGAAGAGGTAAAGCGTTTAGAAGGGGATTTCCTCGTATTGATCGATGACAACATCGCCGGGAACCGTCGTTATGCCAAAGAGCTTTTCACCCGGCTGAAACCCCTTAAGAAGCAATGGGCCAGCCAGGCCAGTATGACGCTGACCCGCGATCCTGAACTGCTGAAACTGGCGGCAGAGAGCGGATGCGTCTCTCTGTTCATCGGGGTGGAATCCCTCTCTCCGGAAAACTTGAAGGACGTGAACAAATCCTTTAATCAGGTTCATCAATTGGAAGAGGCCATGAAAGCCGTTCACGATCACGACATCATGGTCCTGGCCGGCTTCATCTTTGGACTCGATCATGATGACGAAGGGGTTTTTGAAAGGACGCTTCGATTCTGCGAACGGAATCGCATTGAACTGCCCAGTTTCTTCCTTCTCACCCCTTTACCCGGGACGGCCTTATTTCAAAGGATGGAATCAGAGGGACGGCTTCTGCATAGGGATTGGGGTCAATATAATGGAGCCACCGTTGTTTTCAAGCCGAGGTTGATGACTGAGGAGACCCTTCAGCGCGGGTTCAATTGGGCATGCAAAGAGGGTTATTCCTGGGGTTCGATCTTCAAAAGGGTTTTCCACCCACAACAACGATTCTTCACCCGAGTCCTTTCAAACGTCGCCTACCGGAGCATCGCCCAGAAGACACCGGAGGGTTATCTTCCGAGGCTGTCGCGGATCCTGCAGGGGATGAACGGTACCATCCCTCTTCATAATACACGCGATCTGATTCATCGAGTGGGGGAGAAGATTGCAGAGAAGAAACTTCTCCTGGGTCAAAAAGCCGCCGACACGCTCAAACTTTACTCTGTCTATAATGAAAGGCTGAAAACACTTTTTGTGAGACTCGAAGGATCGATCGATCGGGAAGGGGCAAAGGAGTTGGCGAAGAGGCTTAAAGGGGCTTTAGATGTTGAGATCCAAAAAGTGGTCCTTGACTTCAACGATGTTCGTGCATTCTCCTCAGAGGCGATCACCCTTCTCTCCAGAAAAGGCCTTCTTCAAACTGAGGAGGGAAAACTCTGGATGGCTGTGAACATACCAATTATCCCAAGTTAGTTTTCCCGCCCGCCTGTTGAGAACCAGAGAGAAAAACTTCCTACCTTGAAAATCTGCGAGCCGCTCTCTGTCTTCTCCTCCTCGCCTCCTGTTGCTTTCTTTTCTTTTTTACGGAAGGTTTCTCATAGGATCTTCTTTTTTTCAATTCTTTCAAGATCCCATCCCTGGCGAGTTGGCGCTTCAAAGTTTTGATTGCGTTCTCGATCTGGTTGTCTTGAACTTTGACTTCCAACGATTTCTCCTCTTCCTATTGCAAATGAAATGATTATCTATTTCGATCCCTTCTCCCCTTGAAATCGTTGCCCTTTTTCTTCTGAGGTCTGGCCTCGCTAACGATCAAGGTCCGGTCCATGAACGTTTTTCCGTTGATGGTGGAGACCGCTTTCTCTGCCTCTGCCTCGGAGGTCATCTCCACAAAACCGAAGCCTCTCGATCTTCCAGAATAGGCGTCCGTAACGATTTTAACGGATTGGACTGTTCCTGCCTCAGAAAAGAGCTTCTTCAGTTCCTCCTCTGATGCTCCGAAGGAGAGATTCCCCACATACAGTTTTAGATTCATCTCTGTTCCCTCCATAAAATTAAAACCCCCACTGCTTTCTAAAGAGTCTCTAGGGGTTTCCTAAAACTTTTTACAAAGTTACACTGCCCTTATTTATGGACTAATTCTTGGCATCTGTCAAGCTAAATTGTCGCTAAATTGTCGTTAGAAAACAGAATACGTCCAAATCCCATCCTCAGTTGCTCCAGGCTCGGGTGAGGACTACCCCGGAGGGTTGCGGAATTTGAAACTGCTCTACCGGCAAAAAAAGAGGAATGGAAGAAAGATTGGAAATCCCCAATTCTTATGTGCTTTTTTATTTTTTCTAATGTTTGCCTCCTCTGCCAACTGTGGCGTCATAAACATAATATATATTACAATGTATTTATTGTTTGACATTTAAATTTACTTCGTTTATAGATAAACCGTTTTTGTGAAAAATTTATCAGAAGGGAGGGGGAGAGATTGCACAAGATAACATACAAAAGGGAAATGGCTGAGAAGACGGTGTGCCACTTTAAGGTGGAGGCACCTCGAATTGCCCGGAAGGCAAAGCCGGGACAGTTTGTCGTCTTAAAGGTCAACGAGACGGGTGAACGGATTCCTCTAACCATGGGAGGAACAGATCCCGCGACGGGATTGATCGACCTGATCTTCCAGGTCGTTGGAAAGTCGACTGCCCTCCTGAGAACCCTCAACGTAGGCGATGCCATTCAGGATATCATTGGGCCGTTGGGAAAGCCGACCCATATTGAAAATATCGGGACGGTGATCTGCGTGGGAGGCGGAACAGGCGTCGCCGTCATGTACCCGATCACCAAGGCTTACAAAGAGGCAGGGAACAACGTAATTGCCATCATCGGTGCTCGAACAAAAGACCTCTTGATCCTAGAGGATGAGATGAAGGCAGCGAGTCATGACTTGAGAGTGACGACGGATGACGGGACTTATGGGGTTCATGGATTTGTCACGGATGTCCTTCGTAAGATTCTAGATGAGCAGAAAGATGTGAAATTGATCGTGGGAATTGGTCCTGTTCCGATGATGAAGTTTTTATGTAAGTTGACAAAGGAATACGGGGTCAAGACAATGGTGAGCTTAAATCCTATCATGGTGGATGCCACAGGAATGTGCGGGGCCTGCCGGGTGACGGTAGGAGGCAAGACAAAATTTTGTTGTGTGGATGGGCCGGAATTCGACGGCCATGAAGTTGACTACGATGAACTGGTGAAGCGTCAAAGGGCCTATCTCCCGGAAGAGAAGGTGTCCATGGAACAATTTACGGCGGCAGGAAAATAAGGGAGGTTGAGATGGCAGAGAAAGAAGAGAAAGAGAAAAAACCAAAAGTCCCAAGGCAAAAGATGCCTGAGCAGGAGCCTAAGGTCAGAGCAAAGAATTTTGATGAGGTTCCTTTTGGATATACGCCTGAATTGGCTCAATTGGAGGCGAGCCGTTGTCTTCAATGTAAGAAACCCAAATGCATTGAAGGGTGCCCGGTAGAAGTCGAGATTCCGGCTTTTGTCAAGCTTATTTCGGAGGGTGATTTTGACGGTGCGGCACGAAAATTGAAGTTACGAAACAGCCTTCCCGCCATCTGCGGCCGTGTCTGCCCACAGGAAGACCAGTGTGAAAAAGTTTGCATCGTTGGGAAGAAGGACCAGCCCGTTGCGGTCGGCAGATTGGAGCGATTTGCTGCGGACTGGGAGAGGACGAAGGGGGAGGTCACCATTCCCGAAAAAGCCCCTGCCACGGGTAAAAAGGTAGCGGTCGTGGGATCAGGACCGGCAGGGTTGACCCTGGCGGGAGATCTCATTCTCAAAGGGCATGAGGTGACCATCTTTGAAGCCCTCCATAAAACCGGCGGCGTTCTGATTTATGGAATTCCAGAATTTCGTCTTCCCAAGGCGATTGTCCAGGCAGAAGTCAACTACCTGGAAAAGCTGGGAGTAAAGGTGGAGTGTAACTGCGTCATCGGAAGAATTGACACGGTGGATGAGTTGCTCCAGGAATACGATGCTGTATTTTTAGGGTTGGGCGCAGGCCTTCCCCAGTTTCTGAATATCCCCGGCGAGAACTTTTGCGGCATCTATTCGGCCAATGAATATTTGACACGGTCCAATTTGATGAAGGCATACCTCTTCCCAAAATACGATACGCCCATTGCACGGGGAAAGAATGTTGCGGTCTTTGGAGCAGGGAATGTGGCCATGGATTCTGCCAGGACGGCCCTTCGGTTAGGAGCGGATACGGTTCGGATCATCTACCGTCGATCAAGGGATGAGATGCCGGCTCGTATCGAAGAGGTCCACCATGCAGAAGAAGAGGGCGTTCAGTTCTATCTTCTGACCGCTCCCACAAAATTCTTGGGAAACGATAATGGCTGGGTCACAGGCGTGGAATGTCTCAAGATGGAACTCGGAGAGCCCGATGACTCTGGCAGGCGCAGGCCGGTTCCCATCAAAGGATCGGAATTTCAATTAGAGTGCGATCTGGCCGTGGTCGCCATCGGTGCAGGTCCCAACCCGCTCCTTCCCACGCAGACACCCGGTCTCGAACTGAACAAGAGAGGCTACATTGTCGCTGACCTTGAAACCGGAAAGACCAAGAAACCCGGAGTTTGGGCAGGGGGAGATATCGTTACAGGATCGGCCACCGTCATCCTGGCCATGGGAGCAGGAAGAAAGGCAGCCAACTCGATGCACGAGTATTTGATGAGCAAGTAGCGTGCATGAGCTGATGACGAACGAATGAAAGGGCAGGGCCGAATGGTTCTGCCTTTTTTTGTCCTTCCTTATGAGCAGGCGCCTTAATCAAAGCGGCAAAACAAATAAGCCATGCTTGGCTAATGCGCTGGTGTTATGTTATTTTTCCTTAAAAGAATTCTATGAAGATTTTAGTCGATGCAGACGCCTGTCCCAGGTCCGTTTTACAGATCTGCATGGAGCTCGGGCGAAGACAGAACATTCCGGTCTGGACAGTGGCCAGTTTTAATCATCATATCGAGTCGGACCACCCTATTGTGGTGGGAAACAATTCCCAGGAAGCGGACATAAAGATTATGAATCTGACCGAAACAGGAGATATCGTCATCACCGGTGATTGGGGATTGGCAGCCATGGTGCTGGGAAAGGGAGCAAGGTGCTTGAGTCCCGTGGGAAGGGAGTATCGTCCAGAGAAGATAGATTTCTTATTGGAGGAGCGAGAGGCCAAAGCGAAATTCCGTCGAGGGGGCGGCAGGACAAAAGGACCAAAGAAGAGGACGTCGGAAGATGACGAGCGATTCGCGTCTAGTCTGGAGAAGATCTTTCGCGACGTGAAAGGAAGAGGATAAACTATGAAAAGGCTGAATATCGGTGTCATCGGCGTGGGCGGTGTGGGAGGTTACTTTGGCGGAAAATTGGCCCATCGCTTCTCCGCAATGCCTGACGCTTCAGCGAATATCTTCTTTGCAGCCCGGGGAGAACATCTCGAGGCGATTAAGAAAGAAGGACTCATCGTCAAATCTACAGAGTTCGGCAGCATCAGTTGCAGGCCTGCGCTTGCGACCGATCGCATCAATGACTTTCCGGAGATTATTGATCTCTTTTTAATCTGCGTCAAAGGTTATGATCTCATGAGTGTTGCCACTGCAATTAAAAATCGAATAAAAGAAAATACGGTGATCATGGCTCCTTTGAACGGCGCAGACATCCGGGAGAGACTTCGAAATGAAATTAAGAATGGAGTGATCCTTCCCGCCTGTGTGTACCTCTCTTCCTATGTCGAAGGACCGGGAGTGATTGTTCATATCGGGGCACCCGGAAAGATCATCTTCGGTAGAGACCCGGATCATCCCGGCACCACTCCCCACGTGGTATTCAGGATCTTGCAGGAATCTTCCATCCCGTATGAGTGGAGAGAGGACGCAAATCCTGCGATCTGGGAAAAGTATATTTTCATCGCCAGCTTCGGCCTGATCTCCGCCCGCTACAATCGAACGCTCGGGGAAATTCTGGAAGAACCATCCCTAAAAGAAGAGGTCGTCGGGATTATGAATGAGATTCGTTCCATCGCCTTGAAGAAAAAGATCGGACTGCCCGATGGCATCGCAGATCTTTCTTTCAAGAAAGCGGCGATGTTTCCCCGCGAGACACAGACCTCGTTGCAGAGAGATATCCATCAGAAGAAAGGCAAGAGTGAGCTGGAACTTTTCGGCGGCACTATCGTCGACCTCGGGAAAAGATTGGGCATCCCCACCCCCGTGACAGCAAAAATATATCGAGAAATAGAGAAATTTCGTTCTTGAGGCAAGGCAACGATCATATGGGCAAAACACATCTTTCGAAGATTGCGAATGAACTGGGTCTCACCTCAAAACAAGTCCAGGCCACGGCAGATCTCTTGAATGAAGGAGCCACGGTTCCCTTTATCGCCCGGTACCGAAAAGAAGCCACGGATTCTATGGATGAGGTTTCCATCACCGCGGTTCGCGACCGACTTAATCAGCTCATCGAACTGGACAAACGACGTGAGGCCATCCTCAAATCTTTAGAAGAACGGGGACAACTGACCGATGAGTTAAAAGAGAAAATCCTCACCGCTGACACCATGGTCGTTCTGGAAGATCTGTATCTTCCCTATCGGCCGAAACGTCGTACCCGTGCGTCGGTCGCTAAAGAAAGAGGACTGGAGCCACTCGCCCAGCGTCTTTTTGCACAGGATGAGATCGATCCGCTCACCGAGGGAGCAGCTTTCGTCGATCCTGAAAAAGGGGTTGGTTCTGCAGAAGATGCCCTCGCAGGGGCCCGTGACATTATTGCAGAGTGGGTCAATGAGGATCAGGTCGCGCGAGCCAAGATGCGAGACCTCTTTACATCAAAAGCTGTTTTTAAGTCAAAGGTTATTTCAGAGAAAGAGGCGGAAGGAATTAAGTACAGGGATTACTTTGACTGGGAAGAGCCCGTCAACACAGCGCCTTCCCATAGAATTCTTGCGATGAGGCGGGGGGAAAAAGAGAGCTTTCTCACTCTGCGAATCCTACCCCCCGAAGAGGACGCTCTCAATATCCTCGACGGCCTTTTCGTCAAAGGGGATGGCCCTGCCTCCCAGCAGGTGAGGCTGGCAGTGTCTGATAGTTACAAGAGACTTCTCTCTTCTTCTATGGAGACGGAAATACGTCTGGTAACAAAGAAGCGGGCCGATGAGGAGGCGATACGTGTCTTCGTAGAGAACCTCCGTCAGCTTCTTCTCGCTCCGCCCTTGGGCCAGAAGAATGTCCTGGCTATCGATCCCGGCTTCCGGACGGGCTGTAAGGTGGTCTGCCTCAACGGACAAGGGAAACTGCTCCATACCGAAACGATTTATCCACTTCAGTCCGAAAAAGGCGCCGCAGAAGCAGGCTTAAGGATCCTCAAGATGTGTGAGCAGTTCCACATAGAGGCCATTGCCGTAGGGAATGGCACAGCAGGAAGGGAGACAGAGGCTTTTATTCGCGGTCTCGATCTCCCGAAGAAGGTTTTGGTGGTGATGGTCAACGAGAGCGGCGCCTCCGTTTATTCGGCGTCCGAGGTAGCACGGGAAGAGTTTCCCGATCAGGATGTGACAGTCCGTGGAGCAGTATCCATCGGCCGGAGGCTCATGGACCCTCTGGCAGAACTGGTAAAGATTGACCCGAAATCGATCGGAGTCGGCCAATATCAGCACGATGTAGACCAGGGGGCACTGAAGAACAGTCTTGACGATGTGGTCGTGAGCTGTGTGAACGGTGTGGGCGTGGAGGTCAATACGGCAAGTAAACAGCTCCTGACCTATGTCTCAGGGTTAGGCCCACAGCTTGCAAAGGGAATCATTCAGTATCGGAACCAAAATGGTCCTTTTCGATCGCGTGAAGAACTGAAGCAGGTGCCCCGTCTGGGGCCGAAAGCCTTTGAGCAGGCTGCGGGGTTTTTGCGGATCAGGGATGGAGAAAACCCCCTTGATCGAAGCGCTGTTCATCCGGAAAGCTATCCCATTGTCTATGCCATGGCAGGAGATCTGGGCTGTTTGGTACTGGATCTGATGCGCGACGAGAAACTCCGGGGGCAAGTCGATGCAAGGAAATATGTCTCAGAAAAGGTGGGTCTTCCCACGTTGAATGACATCCTGTCGGAACTCTCCAAACCCGGCCGTGATCCCCGTGAGCAGTTCGAGATCTTCCGATTCGCAGAAGGGGTTGAGAAGTTGGAGGATGTAAAACCAGGCATGAATCTTCCTGGAATCGTGACCAATATCACCGCCTTCGGCGTCTTTGTCGACGTTGGCGTTCATCAGGATGGGCTGGTTCATGTCAGCCAGATTTCTAACCGTTTTGTGAAAGACCCAGGACAGGTTGTGAAGGTTCATCAAAAAGTATCGGTGACCGTGCTGGACGTGGACGTGGAGAGAAAACGAATCTCGCTTTCCATGAAGAATACCCAGACCCACCCCGATGCCGGGCCAAGGGTGGAGGAAAGAAAAAAGGAAGAGAAAAAAAAGGAAAGAAGACAGAAAGAGAAGAGCTCATTTACAAACAACCCGTTTGGTGATGCTTTTAGAAACAGGAAGCAATAGATGATTAGCCATCATCCAACCTTTGCTCAGAGGGAGATCTTCGATTTTTATCCGGAAGGCAACTTACATACGTCAAGATTGAGGGAGGACTACGATCGTGGATGACGAACTAAGAAAAAAGACACAAGAGACAGCCAACCGGCTCTTCGGCAAAGGGGTCAAGATGGACCCCCCTTATGTCACGTGGAAGGAATTTGACAGAGATCTTGCAAACGACTTATCCCTGTTCATCACCGGCAAGCTCTATTCCAGAACGGTTTTGACTCTGCCTGAAAGGCAGATGGCGGCCTGTGCGATGCTGGGCGCGCTACGTGCCACCGACGAATTGAAACTCCACGTGAATGCAGCCCTGAATGTGGGTTGTGACCCCAAGAAACTGGCCGAAGTCTTTTTCCAGTTGGCCCCCTACGCGGGGATGCCTGCTGTGAACGAGGCGCTTCGGGTTTACCGGGATGTACTGAAGGAGAGAGGGGAGTGGCCTCTAAAATAGTAGGTTGCTGAAAAACGGCCATCTGCGGCGTTTCCCTCATCCTCGCCCTGTTAGATCGGGACTCGATTATTAAGAGAATACCTGAAAATATAGCTTTTCGAATGACTACAAAACCCATCAGGCTTCCCCATCTAACAGGGCAAGTCATTGCGGTCCTTTAAGGGTACCTGTGGTACCTTAAAGGGCCTCATTCCTCAGGATTGCCTGCCTGACCGGCAGGGAAAGACCGCGGGCGCCTTGCATCTGACCATTTTTGAGCAACCTGAAGAAAGTGACTTTTTCAGCAGCCTTGATGGGGTAGATTTTCTACGCTAATCCCCGGAGTCGACATTCTCATCCATCTCGGGGAGCCAATTCTGAATAATTTCTAAAATCCGCCTTGCTTGCTTAGCGGAGGAGATGTTGAATTTCGACTGGGGGATAAATTTCCCGCCCCTCTTTTGATAGCGTGCCACCCGGATTTTCCTGGGCCCAAATTCGCCGGTTCTCTTATTGAGATCCTGGTACATAAACATAACGGTGGACCAGGCTCCGCTGGTGAGAACTTCCTTCCTTACCTGCTTGACCAGAAGTTGGCCGCTCTCATCCTTCCAGTCTATGCTGATTTCGTCAACTGTCTCCGCCATGCTCCCTCCTCTGTTTTGTTGGTTTCTTTTTCCTCAAGATACTTGAAATTTGCCTCCATCGTTCATAAATTACCATTGGAACGTACCGTCGTGATCGGATTGTACCCGAAAGGAGGCAGACCGATGAAAAAAAGGATAAATGTCTTTCTCGTATTCGTCGTTTTAGCGTTTTTCTTCTCCGGTTGCGCCGCAGGGGTATCGAGCAACGGATACATTCGAGATGAAAGCCCTGCATTCAGCGTGAATCAATCTCATGGCTTGGACTACTATCAGATGTACGGTCCTTAATCCACGGTTCCCCCATGCGCTGGGCGAGGCCGGGGAGCTGAGGTTCTTTCTCTTTCAGTCAGAGAAAAAGTCAGAATTTATCTCGACCGTCATTCCGTCGCTATTCGTCAGCCGTTTGGCCAATCCCTCAATCTTCGGAAGTTCATACTCGAAGAAAAAACGAAAGGCAAAAAATTTCCCCTGATAAAAATTTGCTTCGGTTGCTTCCGGCTGATTCTTCAGAGCCCTGACGACAGCCGTGGCCTGAACGAGCCATTGCCAGGCTACGGATACGATTCCAAAGAACTCCAAGTAAAGCGTTGCGTCAGCCAAAAAAATTTCTGGAACTTCCTTTTTTGCCACGCCCATGAGATGGGTGGTAACCTTTTGAAGCACTCTCAGTGCTTCTTCAAGTTTCTTTGCATAGGGTTTAAGCTCCTCAGATTTTTCGGCTCGACGGATGGCTGCTTCCACTTCTTCCAGGTAGAGTTTGTAAGCTTTCGCGTTTTTCATCACTACTTTTCGACCCAGAAGGTCTAAGCCATGGATTCCCGTTGTGCCTTCATGGATCGGATGAATCCGAGCATCCCGGTAATATTGTTCCAGGGGATAGTCATCGCAATAACCCGATCCGCCCAGACATTGTAATCCCAGGCTGATCGAGAGCAACCCCATTTCTGATGGATAGCTTTTGGCAACCGGGGTCAAGAGGTCTAATAGAAGCTCGTTCTTTTCCTTCTCTTCTCCGCTGAGAAGGATGGCGAGATCGGCGTATTTGGCACATTGCGTCAGCAAAGCGAGAGCCCCTTCCGAGACGGAACGTTGGAAGAGCAACATGCGCTTCACATCAGGGTGCTCGATGATCGGAACCTGCGGGAGCGCGGGGTCCTTGGTCGACAATTTCCTGCCCTGAAGTCGCGTCTTGGTATACTCCAGGGCCGCGTAATAGGCAGCTGAGGCGATGGCCGCCGCGCCAGCCCCCACACCGATTCTTGCCTCGTTCATCATCTGAAACATATGAAGGAGCCCCTGATTGGGTTCACCCACCAGGTAGCCATGGCAGTCATCGTTGTCGCCGATACTGAGCTGGGCGATGGGGCACCCTCGGTAACCCAACTTGTGAAAGATTCCGGAGGTGACCACATCGTTGGAGCGCAATTGTCCTTTCTCATCCATCCGTTTTTTTGGCACCACAAAAAGTGAAATTCCCTTGACGCCCGCGGGCGCGCCTTTGATCTTCGCCAGCATGAGGTGAACGACATTTTCAACCGCGTCGTGATCTCCAGCCGATATGAATATTTTTTGCCCTTTTATTTTGTAATAGGGGTAATCCGTCGGTTCGGCTATCGTCGTAATGTCGGAGAGGGAGCTTCCGGCCTCGGGTTCGGTGAGGGCCATGGTTCCCTGCCACTTTCCGGAGAGCATCTTGGGAAGATAGGTCTTCTTCAATTCCTCATTGCCGAAGTTCAGAATAAGTCGGGCCGCTCCCGAGGTCAAACCAATGTAGGCGGCAGCCGAATAATTGGCTGCACAAAAAATGAATCTGCAGCCCATCGTGATCATCTGGGGGAGCTGCTGACCTCCCCACTCAAAAGGGATGTCATCACCAATCCAGCCCCCCGTGCCGCACTCCTCCAAAAATTTTCTCACCGTGGGGTGGACCTTAATCCCGTCATCGATCAACTCGGGTGGATTCCTGTCCATCTCCTGGAAAATAGGCCAGGCAAGTCCCTCGGCCAGTTCCAGGGCTGCCTTGAGGACCATGTCGAGGAGCTTTCCGTCGTATTCTTTGTAGTAGTCGTACCGCGTCAGGGAAGCCACATCAAGGACCTCGTGGAGCAAAAACCTCAAATTCCTTTCACTGAAAAATTTGGATGCCATTCTTCTCCTCCGGGAATATGAGACCAGGAATCCCATTCTAAGTTAATCGACCGTGTTTTTGCAACGATAATTTAAAGGACATTATTGCCTATCGGCTTCAAAGAAAATCAAGACTTTGAGGATTTGGGTTGAGCATCGGCCCGTGATCGAGTAAAATACCTGTGGTGTTGCACTATTTAATGGTATATTTGAAATACTGGCTGTCTGGGCAAAACCTTCGGGAAACCGTTACAGATGGTGGTGATATTTTTGTGCTGCACCATCAGGTCAAGCAAGGGAGGCTCGGATGCTGCGAATTTTTAACACGCTCGGGAAAAAACTGGAGGCCTTCAGGCCGGTCCGTCCTCGGAGGGCTGACGTCTTTACCTGCGGCCCTTCTGTCTATCAGAGATCCCATATTGGGAACTTCCGCACATTTCTATTTGAAGACATTCTCGTCCGTTATCTGGAATATTCCGGCATTCGCGTGAAGCGGGGCATGAATCTTACAGATATTGAGGATAAGGCATTCGAGGAAGCCAGAAAAAGAAGGTTGAGCGTGAAAGATCTGACCGAAGAGAACATCAAAAATTTTATTCGGGAGATGAGGCTCTTGAGGATGAAGATTCCGGATTACCTTCCGCGGGCCTCTGAGGCCGTCGATCAAGTCGTTCAGATCATCCAGCAGCTTCTCAATCGCAAGATCGCCTACCGGTACCGGGGGAATATCTATTTTGATCCTCTGAAATATTCTCGATTCGGAGAGCTTTACGGACTGGATATGAGCCGGTGGCCCAAGAAAAAAAGGAGATTTCATCAGGACACCTATCCCGGGATGAGATGGAATCTGGGGGATTTTATCTTATGGCATGGCTACAAGGAAGGAGAACTTGCCTGGGATACTCCCATCGGGAGAGGAAGACCTTCCTGGAATATTCAGGATGCGTGCCTCGTTCTCAAGTATTATCACGGGACGCTTTCGATTTACGGCGGCGGGATTGATAACCTTTTTCGCCATCATGATTACACGCGGGCGATCATTGAATCGGTACGGCCTTACCCGATGGCGAGGTTCTGGCTCCATTGCTATCATCTGATGGTTGAAGGCGAGAAGATGTCAAAGAGCAAGGGGAATATCTATTATGTTGAAGATCTTCTAAAGGATGGCTATACGGCCGATCAGATCAGATTTTTCCTCATCTACGGCCATTACCGGAAGAAGCTGAATTACACAAGAGAGAATCTTGAGTCAGCCGCTGAAAAACTGAGGAATCTGAGGAGAAAGATGAGGACGATCGTCCGGAAGACAAAAAGAGCAAAGGTGGATCGGGAAATGTTGGAAGGAGTGAAAGGGGTCTTCAAAAGAGAAATGGATGACGATCTGAACGTAGAGAAGGCTTTTGATCGAGTATATGAATTCGTCGAAGGGATTAAACTCGAAACCATGAAACCGGAAGCAGCCTCTGGATTGATCAAAGGGCTGAAGCAGATTGACGAAGTTTTAAGGGTCCTCTTTTAGCCGAAGAATTTTTTTCCTTATGGTCTATCGTTTCTTGCCCACCGGCCTCAGAAGTTTCTGCTTTCCAGAAATCTCAAAAAAAGCTTGACAAAAGGATTCAGGGTATTTATAATAATCCATAAATTCTGATTTGTAAGAAAAATCTGATTTACCTGAACACGTCAGAACTTGTTGGAGCTGGCTCTTCCGGCCTTCAAACAGCAGAGGTCCAAGGGACGTTGACTAAATAATGAATATGGAGGTGCCGAAAATGGAGAGGGAAAAAATCAAAAGAGTCGTCAGAGAGGGTTACGCCAAGATTGCGAAACAAAGCAGCTCGTGTTGCGGGCCTGCAAAGTCATGTTGCGGAAGCAATGATCCCGCGGAGGATATCAGCAAGAGCATCGGATACACAGAAGAAGAATTGAGGTCTGCTCCCGAAGGATCGAACTTAGGGCTGGGATGTGGCAACCCGGTTGCCCTGGCTTCCTTGAAGGAAGGGGAGATCGTCCTGGACCTCGGCTCGGGTGCAGGATTCGATTGTTTTCTCGCCGCAAGCCGGGTGGGTGATAAGGGAAAGGTGATCGGTGTGGATATGACGCCAGAAATGCTCGAGAAAGCGAGAGAGAATGCGAAAAAAATCAATTCTACAAACGTCGAGTTCAGGCTTGGAGAGATCGAGAATCTCCCGCTCGCTGACAATTCTGTTGATGCCGTCATCTCCAACTGCGTGATCAACCTCTCTCCGGAAAAAAGAAGGGTATTTGACGAGGCTTACAGGGTGCTGAAACCGGGCGGCAGGCTGATGGTTTCGGATATCGTTTTGCTGAGGGAGCTTCCCGATGTCTTGAAAAGCTCGATTGAGGCTTACGTGGGTTGCCTGTCTGGAGCCGTATTGAGGAACGAATATTTGGGGATCATAGAGGCGGCGGGGTTCAAAGAGGTCAAAGTCGTTGATGAGACCTCTTTCCCGGCGGAGCTTCTTGCTAATGACCCGACTGCAAAGCAACTTATCGAAAACTTAAAGGTGCCGGTTCAAAAAGTAGAAAAGTTTGCGAGTGCCATCATGAGCATAAAGGTTTACGGGATCAAACCGGATATTCAAGCGTAGCGAGCTGGCTAGGAAGAGGTTTAGATCTTCATTGGAATGGAGGGGTGACCGTGCCGGAAGCTACGGAAAATGAGAAGGGATGGTGGATAAAGGGGCTTATTTTTGAGAATTGCAATTGTCAAATCATCTGCCAAGGCCATATTTCGCATAAACAGCTGTGCACCCATGAGAGATGCTTGGGGCACTGGGCGATCCATATCGATCAGGGCCAATTCCGAGGAACCTCCCTGGACGATCTCAATATTGTCATCCTTTACGACACACCTCAATTGATGATTGCTGGGGGTTGGACTGAGGCACTTTACATCGACGAGAGGGCCAGCGAGGCGCAGCGGCAGGCCGTCGAGCAGATTCTGACCGGACAGGCAGGCGGTCCTTGGGTGGTCCTCAGTCGCTTCGTTACAAGGCGTCTTGAAACTCACCATCTCCCGATCCATTTCGAAGATCAGGGCGGGAAGAGAATGTGGGTCGAGGGGTACTTTGATACGACCATCGAAAACCTCCAGGGCCAGGACCGGAGCCGGGACGTGCTGATTGAGAACCTGTTCAACCAGATCCATGGATCTCCTCAGGTAATCGCGTCAGGAGAAACCTCTTACAAGGACGGTGAAATCGCTGCATCGATGAAAGGAACTCACGCCCTTTACTCGCACTTCTCCTGGGCGGGCCCATAACAGGAGAAGGCCGATCTGATGAAAAATTCGAAAATTGAAAGCCTGCTGCAAAGCGAACAGTTGCTCGCCTTTTCCTGCCTCGCCATCATCATCGTGATCTCATGGGCGTACATGCTTCACATGAGCTGGAAGATGTCCGGGGATATAACCCTGGCATGCTTGATGCGCTGGGGCCCGGAGGATATTGCACACTCATTTGTGATGTGGGCGATCATGATGGTGGCCATGATGTTTCCCTCTGCCGCACCCATGATCCTGATGTTTGCGACCGTTAACCGGCAGCAGGGAGGAACTCAGCGCCCCGTTATCCCAATGGGGTTATTTGTTCTGGGATACTTTCTCGTCTGGACCTCATACAGCGCCCTGGCTACCTTGGCCCAATGGGGCCTCCATGTTGCAGCCTTGCTCAGCCATGATCTGGTCATTACGAGCCCCCTTCTAGGCGGGATACTGCTGGTGGCTGCGGGAGTCTTCCAGTGGACACCTTTGCGGGACGCCTGTATGTCAAAGTGTCGCTCCCCTCTCGGGTTCCTCATGGTGGTATGGCGAGGGGGCCGCCACGGTGCTTTGATCATGGGTCTGAAACACGGCGCAAATTGTGTGGGTTGTTGCTGCCTGCTGATGCTTCTTTCATTCGTTTTGGGCATTATGAATATGGTGTGGATGCTTGTTTTGACTGGCTTTATGTTGATCGAAAAAACTTTTCCGGGAGGTCAATGGGTAAGTCGAATTGCCGGCCTTATTCTTGTCATCTGGGGTTTAAGGATCACTGTAGGAGCCATGAGTTAGCAAAAGAAGCCACCCGAAATGATCTCGGGTGGCTTTCTTCAGATCTTAGCAGCGTTCTACATCTCGAATGGCTGAACGTGCCTTATCGTATAAATCCTTTGGAATTTCACTCATGTTATGTACTTCTTTGGCATGTTTTTTCGCCTTCTCAAAAACTTCATCCTCTGTTTTGGCACAGATGGTGAAATCGCAATCTGCACCTACATCCCTACAGCTTAGACTTTTCTTCATTTCCAACACCTCCTCTTAGCCAAAATCTTTCACTGAAATGATAGTCATTCTTCTTCTTGCAGGCAAGGTTAACGATATGATTCGCGATCTCAAAGAGATCTTCGCCCTGCAGGATGAAATCGCTTTACGCTTAAGTCCGTTTCCCCAGGCGAATTCTTTTACAGCTTGAGAATGGCTGGGGCGGGAGAAGGCTCGGGCTGCTCTGGAAGTCCTAAAGATCAATCCGAAGTTTTCTTTGGAGGAGTTTGCCAAAATATTCCCGTATGCGGACACATCTCCAATAAACCGGATGATTGACACTCTGGGCAAAACGAGCCTGAAATAAGCTCAAAATAAAAAGGCCAACCTTTCGGTCAGCCTTCTTATTTTCAATGTTTATTTCAGAAACCCTAGCGGGTTTCCTATGTCGGGGGATCGGCCAGAAACCTACCCCTAATCTAAGGGAAATTTCCATCTATGAATTTGTTTATATCTTTTTAATTTAGCTGTTGCTTCTATCTCCCCCTTTCTATATTTATTATAATTGATTTTTCTTTTTTGGGCCAATCAAGGAAAGACAGGGGCGCTTAAAATGTTGCCTCTCCACGCCTAATGACGAGATATTGAAAATAATTGTTGTTCATGTTTCAATTTAAAATGACAGTTGTTGAAGGAGGAGCTATGAAGGAATCCATTCTAAGCAATAAGAGAATCCTGGCGGTCGATGATGAACCGGATGTCTTAGCGACTCTGGAAGAGGAGATTCTGAACGCTTGCCAAGGCTGTATTTTCGAGAAGGCAACGAACTACGCCCAAGCGAATGAATTAATCAGATCATGGACTTATGACCTGATTATCCTCGACATCATGGGTGTCCGCGGGTTCGATCTGCTGGAACTGGCTGCTGCCCATCGCTATCCCGTCGTGATGTTGACGGCTCATGCCATGACTCCGGAGGCCCTGAAACGCTCCATCGAGCTGGGTGCCCGGGCATACCTCCCTAAAGAAAAGTTGGGTGAAATTGTTCCCTTTTTAGAGGACGTGTTGAAGTATGAAAATCTAACCGGATGGGGCCGCCTGCTTGGAAACCTGAAAGGGTTTTTTAATGCCCACTGGGGTGAGAACTGGAAAAAGGTGGATGAAAAATTCTGGAAAGATTTCGACGAAAAGATTGCCTTCATAAGAAAGTAGGAAGCTTTCTTGATGACGGTGATGGATACGAGAGTTGAATCGACGCCCAAACTGGAAGGATGGTCGGGGTGAAGAAGTTTTAGAGCGCCACCTCTTAAATATAAGCAAGGCGTTGAAAGCAATTACCACTGCTCAGGTCTCTGCTGAGGACACTTACTCAAAACCCAAATGAGCGCATTCTAAGACTTCGGAGGCTCGACGATCCTTCCAGTCGCAATTGGAGCATCAGCCATGTCAAAAGTTCTCATTCATCCTGCTAGCTACAAAAATTTGCGTCAGGCTTTAGACCGGACTTTTGACCTCTTCCCCCTGGAATTTAAGGGGAAAAGAGTCTTGATAAAACCGAACGTGCTTCGTGCCTCTGAAGCAGAGGAAGGTATCGTTACCCATCCGGCAATCGTTCGAGCCGTCGTGGAAAAGGTGGAGACAATGAGACCTGCATCCATTGTTGTGGGTGACAACCCCGGCGTCTTCTGCTATGGGGCAAATGAGAAGACCTTCGAAAAAACAGGTTTGATGGAGGCAGCCAACGGTTATTACCGGAACATCGGAAACGATTCGGAGAAAGTAGATTTCAATCCTGATTTCACGCCTACGGTGAGCATCTCCCGGGCGGTTCTTGAGGCGGATATCGTTATCAGCCTGCCGAAGTTCAAGACCCACGGTTTAACCATCATCACCGGAGCAATCAAAAACAGTTACGGTTTTTTGCCCGGTGCCCAGAAAGCTAGGCTGCACAAGGCTGCGGGGAGCATGGAGCGGTTTCATGAAATGGTGGTTGATGTGTTCCGGCTCCGGGTTCCGGATCTCTTCATTATGGATGCTGTGGTCGGCATGGAAGGGAATGGTCCGGCTTCACCAGACCTGCGAGAGATCGGCCTGATCCTTGCTTCTGACAACGGTGTGGCGTTGGATGCCGTCATGGCGACCATGGTAGGATGCGAACCGGGCCGGCTGCGATTCCTTCAGAGGGCCAAGCAAGTGGGCTTGGGGGACTACGACCTGAGCACGATTGAAATCATCGGAGAGTTGAAGCAGCTGTCCGATTTCAAACTTCCTCCTTTAAGCGGTGAGGCCATTCTGGGGAACGAAGCTGCGCAAGCAAGACTCCACGGCCGGACGATTCTGCGTCCGCAGGCTGATCCCGAGCTGTGCACGGCCTGCGGCACCTGTGTGGATCAGTGTCCGGTATCGGCCCTCTCCCTGAATGATCAACTTCCCCGAGCGGACCCTGAGGCTTGCATCGTCTGTTTTTGCTGCCAGGAAATCTGTCCAGAGAAAGCCATTACTCTGAGATAAATTGTGCGTTAATCATCTCTCCGTACCTCACTTCGAAGTTACATAATTTTGAAATATTTTATCTAAAAGAGTATGGGGTGAAGGGCGTACTTAAGTGCAGAAATCACCCTGTATTTATCCCGACTGGTTTTCCCGGCCTGGGTAAAGAAAAAGGACTCAAAGTAGAACCCTAAAAAGAAAGCCAGCTTGAAAAGCTGGCTTTCTTTTTTATTACCCGTACTATCTAGTGTAGTGTTACAGTAACAGCTTTACAACGAGCAACCTTTTCTAAGATGGTCTCAACTTTTTTCGTCCAAACGAATGGCTTTGGATTAGCGTTATTCACTCGGATGTACTGG